>ENA-OOZG01000686-OOZG01000686.1-human-gut-metagenome-genome-assembly--contig:-NODE-686-length-27221-cov-17.379371_pt1 | contig 27221 bp, 26 predicted proteins | sample MGYA00241706_ERZ501384 | MGnify/ENA primary metagenome ERZ501384 (study PRJEB25962, sample SAMEA2042742) | human gut metagenome | biome: human gut; feature: human-associated habitat; material: faeces...
GTACCGACCGTATGGCTAAGTACAACCAGCTTATCCGCATCGAAGAGCAGTTGGGCAATAACGCAGCTTATGGTTATAAGAAGTTGAAATAGAAATGATGATATGAAATTGGAAAACACCAATTTCACCATAACAAAACATAATTAGTAATAACTGAATAGATCAGATACGAAATAGATGGGCATGGATAACCGTGAGGGTTGTCCATGCTTTTTTTCTTCTATGATGTATCTGCATCTTCATGTGTTTAACTGGATAACTTCGATAGATTATATTGATTATGACAAACGTATTGATTAGTGCTGCCGGACTTTGCGGTGCCACGATTATAGGTGCCATTTTGGGATTCTTCGTCAAGGAGTTGCCTCACAAATGGAACGACGCCGTATTGGGATATTGTGCCGGAATCATGCTGGCAGCTTCCACGTTGGGACTGATAGTGCCAGCCTTCGAACAGACCAGTCTTTGGTGGCTGGTAGTAATCGGCGTGATGGCAGGAGCCTTGTTTCTGAATGTGCTAGATCTGGTAACTCCCCATCTTCATCACATCACGGGACTCGACCCCGAGGAGCATCGCAACAATGCCCGACTCAGCCATGTGATGCTCTTCGTGATGGCGATAGCCCTGCATAAACTGCCCGAAGGCATGGCTGCTGGAGTGAGTGTCTGTTCGGCAGAGGGAGCAACGGAGTGGGGCGTTTCCTTCGGTATCGCCCTGCAGAACATCCCCGAGGGTATGGTGATTATCGCTCCTTTGATGATGGCTGGTGTTACTGCAGCCCGTACCTTCTTCATTTCCATCTTCATCGCCCTGCTCGAAGTGGCAGGCATTCTGTTGGGTTTCGGTTTGGGTTCAGCCTCTTCCACCTTCCTCCCCGTGATGTTGGGCTTTGCCGGTGGCGCCATGCTCTATGTAACGAGCGACGAGATGATTCCCGAAACCCATGCCCATGGGTTTCAGAAGCAAGCCACTTATGCCCTTCTCCTGGGCTTCATCACCTTTGTGTTGATGGAGAAATGTGTGTAGTCAGATTGGTTACGTAATAGAAATACATTGGAATTTGGGAGAAGATATACAATCCGAATTTTAATTATGGCGAATTCGCCATAATTAGAAATCAAGCGGGATTGAATCGCTTTTAAATAAGTGTTAAGGATTTTGAGAAGGTTTATATAATCCTTCTTTTAAACCCCTCGAATTCGAGGGGTTTAAAAAAAGCAGGTCTTAATGCTTTTACTCTTTCTCCTCACTAGTGCCCGGATAAAATCTCAGAAGAGGTATCCCTCTATATATTGAGACTCCGGACAGTAGTGAAGTAATAGTATTATCAGATTATTTGTTTATCTTTATATCATCAAAAAGTTGGAAAAGTGTAAGAAAGTGCCTGAAAATGGATTGGAAAAATGTATAAAATAGGCTGTTTTTGCCTTGGAAAAATGTAATTAAGTGATATACAACTACATTCGTTGCCATAATGTTGCTTACATATATAAAAGGGGTAAATAACCCAAAAGCAACATGAATTACAAATAAAAAAAGTAAGTATTATGGCAACAGTAAAAGTAAAATTCAGAGCATCCTCGATGCCGGGAAAGGAAGGCACATTGTATTATCACCTCATTCACCAGCGCTGCCTGCGCTGGATCAGCACCGACTATCATGTCTTTCCGGACGAGTGGAACGACAAGAAGTCGGCTATCATTGTTTCTAACCGCAACAGCAGACAGGCACATCTGCAGCTCATCCAGTCGCAGATAGATTGGGAGATGAAGCAGATGCAACGTATTATCCGTGATAAGGATGCCGAGGGCATCCCTTATACTATTGACGACATAGCTAAGGAGATACAGCAGCTGCCACCCTGCCAGAGCGTCTTTACCTTCTTCCGCCAACAGATAGCCAAAAAGGAGCAGATGCAGTGCATTGGCACCAAGAGCAACTATGTCAGTGCCGCCAACAGATTTATGGAGTTTCGTCATCACGAAGACCTCACCTTCTCTCAGATGACAAGCGAGATGATGGAAATGTATCAGGCGTGGCTATGGAATAGAGGTGTCGGACAAAACACCGTGTCCTTCTATCTTCGAACCCTGCGCACATTCTACAACAAGGCTGTGGAAACAGGCCATGCGCCAGCCAATGATATCTTTGCTCACGTGCAGACCGCTAACGTGAGAACTGCCAAACGAGCCATCTCTGTAAAGGATATTCGCAAAATAGAATACCTGGACTTGCCAACAGGTTCCTCCCTTGACAAGGCGCGAGACCTGTTCCTGCTCAGTTTCTATCTGCGTGGAATGGCATTCGTGGATATGGCGTTCCTGAAGAAGACCGACCTGAAATGTAGCATGGTGAGCTACAACCGTCGCAAGACCCACCAAAATCTCAACATCGAGTGGATGAAACCAATGCAAGCCATCATCGACAAATACGCCGAACAGACCAAGGACTCCCCTTACCTGCTCCCCATCTTGACAGGCAAGGAATCCTCTCCATACACGGCATACCGCAAGGTGGAGCACAACACCAACTACAACCTGAAGAAAATCGGTGAGATGGTAGGCTTGAAGATACCGCTCACTACCTATGTGGCACGCCACACATGGGCAAGCGTAGCCTTGCACATGAACATCCCAATAGCCACCATCAGCCAGGGCATGGGACACAACTCCTATAAGACCACACAGATTTACTTGCAGTCATTAGACGTAGCAACCATCAATGAAGCCAACAAGCGGATTATAAAAACGATCTCAAAAGAGTTGTAAACAAATCGATATGTTTACCCCATTTCGGAATGATGGGGTAAAATTTTTAGCAAACTTCGCCCTTTCTTCTTAGAAAAGGGCAACAACTGCCGAAATAAGTGCAAATCTGCCATTTACAGGAATACCCTAGGCAGATTTGCTAAACATTTGTGTTAAATTTTGGGGAAGGACACAGAAAATATAAAAAATGGACACGTAATCCAACTATTTTTCGTACTTTTGTAACCAAATTACTCTCTTCTAAGAAGAAAGCGCAAATGATGTAAAATAAAGCTACATGTGTAGAGGCTGTATGGCTAATACTCATATATATAAGATTATGCATAATCATAAGAAATGGACCAGGCTTCCACAACCATCATGTATGGTTGCAGCTGAGGACATAAAGTAGAACGAGAATATGACGCAGGATTGCTTGAATTCACCTTCTACAGCCGACGTAAGCAAACGCTTACCAAAGGGCATCCACGTTATCGGGGCTGAAAGACTTTCGGATCCGAGTGTAGAAGGAATATCCCAACGTAAACGGATCAGAAAGAAAGAAGACCCTTCCACCAACCCCACTTCATGGAGTTATATTTTTATTCTTCACATGGCAGCTAAAGGGATGGAGAAATGGCTTGAAAAATTTAATGCTGACGAGAAAAATACCAAACAACCTTATTTCATTCATAAAACCCTTCGTTATTCCTACAAGGATGAAGAAAAGCAACAAGGAGTGAAAAAGACTTTGGAGCAATCTGTCAGCGGACTTGTCTTCTTGCAAGGTACGGTGAAGGACCTACAAGAATTTCTTGCAGATTATTTTCCCCAATTTCATTTAGTCAAAGACCGCAGTTTAGGACGACCTGCATCCATCAAGGACTCCATCATGCAACCCTTTATGAATGTGATGAAGACCCATCCGGAGCAGGTTACATTCCTTCGTGATGATTTTGAGAAGTTTGCCAAAGACCACGTGAAGTTGCGTGTCCTTACAGGACCATTCAAAGACTATGAAGGCTACATTGTCCGCATAGACCGTGACCGCCAGCTCGTCTTCGACTTCGGTGGACGAGCAGTAGCTATCCGTGGTGTGCATAAGGAAGACTTCGAAGTTGTAGAAGAGTAGTTGAACAACAATACTGTTAATATGTTTTTGTTGAAACCGGAACATTAGCAAGGCGGTCCCATGAAATAAAACTTACATTATGAACATAGAAGAAAAAAAGCAGATTTTATGCGTCGCTTCAAGGCTTCTAGGGAGCGAAAGGCAGAATACATAGCACAAATGGAAAAGCGAATGCGTGATGACTATCGCCGCAGAACCGGTAAGGAAGCAGAATCATTTTGTGTGTTGTAATGTTTAGCCCTAAGCCAAGTATAGGTTAATAAATGCATTTTTTCTCTTAAATCCTTGGTAGTTATGAAATAAAATCGTACTTTTGTCGCTATATTAGCAATAAAAATGTATGATTATGGCAAACGAAAATAACAATATACAGGCAACTACTGATGAATCTCAGATAGTACTCTATCAACCAGATGAAAGCATTTCTCTTCAAGTAAAAATAGAAGAAGATACGGTATGGCTTACGCAAGCTCAAATGGTTGAACTTTTTGGTTCTAGTAAAGCTAATATTAGTGAGCACATTACTAATATTTATCAGCAAGGAGAATTGATGCAGTCAGCAACTGTTCGGAAATTCCGAACAGTTAGAAAAGAAGGCAATCGTATGGTTACACGTAATATGGATTACTATAATCTTGATATGATTATATCCGTCGGCTTTCGTGTAAATAGTCATCAAGGTATTCGCTTTCGTCAATGGGCAAACAATGTTTTGAAGGAATATCTTCTTCGTGGATATGCAGTACATCAGCAGATGCTTCAAATGGAGCAACGTATTGACAGCAAACTTATGTTGCAGCATGATGAGATGCAACGAATAAAGGATGTCCAGACTAAGCAGCAACAGCAGCTTGATTTCTTTATTCGAACCTCCACTCCTCCAGCAGAGATGGTCTTCTTCGAAGGTGATTTCTATACTGCAAGAGTTGCTTTAGAGAACCTGGTTCGTTCTGCCAATAATCGAGTAATCATCATAGATGGCTATGTTTCATCGCTAACCCTGAGTGTGTTAGATGTTCGTAAACCTGAAGTAACAGCGACTATTTATACTATAGGTGTAGGTCAAGGAATGCAACGTCTCATGGATGAGCATGACCGCCTATTCCCCGATAATCATATAGACATCCGAAAATGGCGAAACGAGTCCCATGACCGCTGGCTTATCATAGACGATAGCCTCTATCATTGTGGTCATTCATTAAATGCCAATGGCGGTCATAAGATTTCTGCCATAACCCTGATGGGAACCTCCCCAGATGTAATCCTATCAAAAGTAGAATAAACAATATTATCCTCATTCGAGTGGCGACTAGTGCAGAGCGATACTGCAATGAGGAACTAAATATAACATTTTTCAAAAAACTGATAGGTGCAACTACTCGTAATATATAGGGACGCTGTATTGGTGACATACGAATATGGACGAAAAATTTTCATACCAAGACATATATAATGCTTATCGCAAATTGAAAAACTACTATTATTATGATACTAATACTTTGTCTATAAGGTATCAGATATGCGAGTTTGAATCAAAGATGGGTATTAATGCAAAGACGACAGAAGAGGAATTAATATCAAAATTAAAATCTTCTTTTGAACCATTGTACAACCTTTTAAATAGCAAAGAACCGCTGGCTATGTTCGATTCTTTGGGTAAAATAGGTTATAAAATCTTGCCCAAAGAAACTTCTAGTCAAGTAAAGCAGGGAAACTACAATTATATAAGTAATGAGTTTGCGTCTGATCCTGTTGTTATTGAAAAATGTAACTTTATTATAGATGCTCCTATAGAAATCTTGCTAATTTCTGTTTTGTGGGTTGAATATGTAGGGGTGAATTTGAGTTCGTATATTAAAAGAGAGAATTATGCTTATCAATTGAATGCCACCCGTGATATAGAAGACCGTTTATGTATTAATAACGGCTTAAATATGTTTAAGCCTTATTATATAGGATATCAAAATTGGAGAGACAATGCTTTGAAGGAAGCAAATCGATTATTGGATAGTGGTAATGATGTTTCTATATTAAGTTTGGATATTAAGCGCTATTTTTATTCTGCAAGGATTAGTTTGAATCAAATGATGAATATCTATTGGGATGCAAAACTATATGATAGAACACCTCAAGTTTGTTTGTTAAATGAACTTTTGCATAAGATTCATCAGCTATATTCTGTTTCTCTTAATAGAATGCTTGATTCTCCAATAACAGAAGCAGAGCAAGGAAATGGACAATATTTACTTCCTGTAGGACTACCTTCTTCAGGTGTATTAGGTAATTTGTTGTTAGTTGAATTTGATGAGAATGTCTGGGAAAAGATTTGTCCTGTATATTATGGACGTTATGTTGATGATATGTTGTTTGTCTTTGCCAACAGATATGTTTCTAAAGATGACGATGATCCGGTAACAGAGTTTGTGCGAGCTTATTTTTGCGAAACAGGTATGTTGCGGTATAAGACTGATTCAGAGGCTTTCGAAATTATTATGCCAAAATGGAATGCATCTTGTCTTGAAATCCAAAAAGAGAAAGTTGTATTAGAGCACTTTTTAAGTAATGGATCACATGCTGCAATCGATATCTTTTTGAAAGATTTAGCAAAACAACGTAGTGAGTTCCGATTTTTGCCAGATGAGGATTATATAAGTGATGAATTTGATAAGGAAGCTTACAAGTTATTTTACTCAGACTCTTCTCAAAAGTTTAGAAATATTCAGAGCTTAAAGGCTGATAAGTTCGGGGCATCAAAATATTTGGCGAAAAGAATATTTTTAGCAAAGCTAGCTGGTCTTGATGAAATTGATAAACTAAAAGACGAAAGCAAGAAAACGGGATACCAATTGCTGAATTTTTTTAAGGGGAAGACGGCATTGGATATGTACTCTTTATGGGATAAAGTTGCTACCTATTATATCTTAAATAATGATATAGCTTTCCTCTCAAAGTTTTATTATAGCATTCAAAAAGAAATAAAGCAGTTGACGTTATCTGAAAAATGTTGTGTAGATTTAGATGAATTGAAGGAGAATTTGATGGAATTGTTAAACCATTCTTTGGCAATGCCTCTTGCTTTATGTCCAAATCATATCGAGAAAGAAAGGAAATATTTCAAAAAAATTGCTTTGAAAACAAGACTGCGTGATGAAGCTGTCAAATTTAGACATGCTAATATGTTCAAGCATAATTATATTGGTTTACAAGGAATTAATTATACTGCATGTTTATTTGATGATAATAGCTCTTTATTTGGGAATTCAGTAAAATCAAATCAATTTGAGGTTCATGATGCCATTTGTTTTTTGTCTCCAGTGTTTATTCATTTTGAGGAACTTAATTTGATAGACATTCATGATAAGATAATGACTTTGGTGTCAGATGGTGATTCTGAAAGCGTAAAGTCTTCTATGGATTTAGATTTGATGGAAATTCAAAATAGATTCATAAGGATTAATACTAAATGGCAAAAACTCTTGAAAGAAGATAAGAAGGAGGATTCTTCTTGGATAAATTGTTTTGTCGAGACTCATATAGATGCTTCAAATACAGAACAGTATGTTTCGTTGTCAGATGAAAAAATAGATCAGTATCAAGTTGATAAGAGAATAGCAATAGCTAACAAGCAGGTTTTTGAACAAGAATACATGCATGTTGTGAAACGTAAATCTGGAATTGTAAATTCCTCAAGACGTAAGGCATTATGCATGATAATTAATGATGCATATAAGGAACAGGCTGATATGCTGATTATGCCAGAATTGACAGTCCCATTTTGTTGGTTAGGATTTTTGGCAAGTCAGGTTATTCATACAAAAATGGCTATTGTTACGGGAATGGAATATGTTGTAGGTGATAGAAATTATATTTTGAATACTGTAGCGACAATTCTTCCTATTCAAACTAAGTATGGAACAACTTGTACGATTCATTTGCGAATTAAAAATTTTTACTCGCCAAAGGAGAAAATTTTATTAGAAGGGTATCATTATAATATACCCAAGATTGATGCTCCTCAATATACTTTATTTCATTGGCGTAAGGCTTATTTTTCTGTATATAATTGCTTTGAGCTGGCAGATATAAGAAGCAGGGGGTTATTCCAGTCTAAGGCTGATTTCTTGATAGCGGTAGAATATAACAAAGATATTCACTACTTTTCAGATGTAACAGGTTCTTGGGCACGAGACATACATTGTTTTATAGTTCAAGTTAACACATCTCAATATGGAGATTCAAAGATTATTATGCCATCAAAATCTGATAGTAAAACCTTACTGAATGTCAAAGGTGGAGATAATCCTGTTGTGATGGTTGCAACTCTTCCGATAAGTCGGTTGAGAGATTTTCAGATAGCTGATTATACAGTCCAGGTTAATAATAAGGAATTTAAGTTTACTCCTCCTCATTTCAATTATGTGAATGTAGAGAAGAAAATTCGTAATGAAGAATTATGGCAGATGTAAATCCAAACCAAGACCTGCGTTTCAAGGAAATTATGAAACGGGTAATACCTGGCGCTTATTTTTTTTCATACATTTACATTGTGTGGAAATTAGTAACGACAGAACCGATATATTTACAGCAACAGTTGTCTAATGTGACGAATAATGTTAATGATGGTGTGGAAGTTGCATTATGGCTGCTGGTTACTTATATTGGAGGATTTGTTATCAATAGTATGGCTAGTTTTTGGGAACGAAATGTATGTTACCGACTTTTTAATCGCCCTTCGAAAAAGGTCTTGACTTTTGGTGGTAAGGATGAAATAGAAGGAGCTGATAATATTATCAAAGATTCAAAAGTATGTTTATCTTTTAGATCGATAACCAATGATGAGTCGAGGCGTATATTACGATTTGTAAAGAATCATATTGCGAGAAAGGATAATTTGGTAGAAGAAATGTATCATCAAAGTATAATGGCAAGAAATCTATGTATGAGTCATTTTCTTGCGATGTTTATATCTTATTTCTTTGTTCCAAACTTGCTTGCTTCATCAACTTATGTGATCGTGTCTATCTTTCTTTTGTTGATATTCTGGAATGAATGGCGACGGAAGAATTTGGTATATGTGAGGAATATATTTACAGAGTATCTACAAGGGAAGAGTGATAAGGCTAAATAACTTAAAGAACAATTTTAGATTATCGTATTATGAGATTTAAGTATCAAAAAGAATTAGAATTTTTCATAGAAAATGGATGTCAATTGCCAAAGTTGTTTCTTCCAAGCTCGAAAGAAGCATATAGGTATGTCTTCTCGAAATATATTCAGAACAATCATATTCCGCCTCATAAGTTACATCCTAATAGATTGGAACAGCAAATAAGGGATGGTAATGTTGATTTAAGTGGCTATGCACTTTCTAATTTTGAAACGTTGAATCAAGCAGCAACATTTTATAGGTATCTTCGTAAATCCTGCAAAAATGTAAAAAAACAGATTGGAGATTCTTTGTCCTTCGGTGTGTTGAAATCTACAGATGGTATGATAACAATATCTGATAATAGGGGGCATTTTGATTTATATGAATCAGAAATATGTGATTTGAATACCACTTTTAAAATAATCAAAGCTTTATGAAAAAAATACAAGGTTTTGAAGGAAAACTTTCTCTAGCAGAGCTTAGTAAGGTTTCTGATTTGATATACTTTGATGGGCCTTTTTTATCTCATTATGTTCATTCTTCTGGTGATAACTATCTTTCTTATTGGGTGGATTGTGATGAATCAACCCAAAGATGGTTAGTTTTCCGAGTTGGTTTAATTGTTTTGCAGAACTATTTGAATAAGAAAATTTCTCTCTATGAGTTGATGAAACAAATTGATGAGGGTTTTGTTTATTTAATAGATGTATATCAGGATGGTACGAAATCAGTACCAACTATTGTCTTTTTAAAAGATATACCTGATGATTATTTTCCTGAGGTTGATTCATATTTTGATTTTTCATTAGAAAAGGAGTCCGATGTTGCAGCTTTGTCTATATCTAGGCAATGTGGAGTGTTTGAAATCCACTTTACTGGTGCAGATGTCAAGTATGGTAATATGCCTTTTGAGCAATATGCAAAATGTCTACAGAAGGTTGAAGAACTTCGTCAAAGCTTAGCATGCAGCTATATTAAGAAAGTCACATCATCTAAAAGGTTTAAATCCCTTACCCCTAAAGCGCAAAAGGATGAAAAAGAACAATTGGGATTAAATACAAGATTCGATTATTTTTATTCTTTAGCAGGGTCTGTGCGTGTTTTGTTGCGCCCACAAAACTTGCAAGCTTCGTTTGTTTCAACCAGTGCAGATGATTTTGCAAAGGAATTAATAAGATTGTTTAAAGCTGGTTATGATATTGATGAATTGAAAAAATATGCTGCAGATTATGGCAATGAAGCATTGGCTAAATTTAATGATTTGCTTGAACTTTTGAAAAAAAGTAAAGTAAATATTGAGGTAAGTTGGACTAATGCTAAATTTAAAATTCATGAGTCAAAAAGCGTAAAGGAGCACGATAAGCAGATTATTATAGATAATTTGGTTCGAAGCATAGAGAAAACGGAAGAGTTTAAATATCAGGGGCAGTTCTATTCATTAAATACTAGGTCTGGTCAGTTTTCTTTTGAAACGAATGATAAACCGGCCTTAGCTATAAGAGGAAAATTTGATGATGCTATAAAAGATAGGGTTCATTCTCTATCTTTTGAGCAGCTCTATGAAATAATAATAGAGAGAAAAATAAAATTAGGTTTGGTAAATCAAAACAGGTCTTCAGATACGATTATTGATATTAAGAAAGTTTAGAATATGGACATTTTCGTTGGAAAATATGCTGTTTATAATTCTGGTGTTTTAGTTCTATCATCAGATAATACAATAACGATGAAAATTGAAGATACTGACTTTATCTTTGATTTTGAAGATGTTGATGGTGGAACACCAAATATTCAGATAAAAGAATCTTCTGAACATCGTTGTCGTCTAACTTTTACAAATTTCAGCAGTCCTTTGGGAGTCAGCATAAAAGATCCACTTCTTATAGCCTCTTTGGATAATGGGAATAATCTGTATTTGCAATATGCGATTACTACCGTTAATAAAGTAATTAAAGTATTTCAGTACACTCTATATACGACAGTAAGTAATGGCAAATAAGATAAAACCAGATGGATTAAGTCAAAGTAAAATCTATGAGAATGGAGATCTCTATAATATTACTGTAAAAGATTTGAAAGACAATGAAATTGCCATCATACAACTTTTGAATGACTATAATACTAAGGTAAAGAAGATAGATGAGTTGCAAGAGTCTGAAAAGCAATTGTCAGCTGAGTTGCAGTATCAAAATGCAAGTCCATTCTTTTCGATTATTGCGGCATTAGTTAATGTTATAGGTTCTGTGATTTCATGTTGTGGTGTAAACTTTATCACGGGGAAAGATAATATCAATATGGGTAATTGTCTTGTAATTGCCGGAGGCTTGTTGTTGTTATTAGGTAGTATTATGACAATTTTTTATAGATATGTTTATAGGTGGACGAATAAACCAAAGGTTAAGTGATGAAACTTTATAATGATTAGGATATAGTCAGGCGGTCCCATCCCGCATAATATGGCGTAGACCTTTGATGGTCCGCCAACCTTAGAGTGTAGCGGTTCCGAGCACCGAGTAGGGCGGTTTCCTCCCTCGCTCCTGAGGAGAGAGGGCTGGGGTGAGAGGTGGAGCCTTCTTTAATGGTAAAGAAGGACGGGATGATTTTAGAAGGACTCCTTCTTTAATAGTAAGGAAGGTTTCTGTCCCCTAGAACTGGGGGAACCGAAGGGGGCGTAAAGACTATTGAAGGTAGGTTTTCGAAAATCTTATCATGTCCCTAATCCCATGTAATTATAACTCGAACAAAAAGGTGAATGTCAAGGCTGCCTAATTGGCAGCTCTGGCAATACCAATTAATAATATGCTTTTTTTGAAAAATGTTGGATGTGCTAACTGCTGAAAATCAGTAGTTACGTTCTAACGGTGATTTGTAAAAATAGTTAAATTTAGAAGAACAAATGAATACAATTGCTGTATTTAATAATAAAGGTGGAGTCGGTAAGACGACCTTATTGTGTAATATTGCTGCTTATTATAGCTTTGTACTACATAAAAAAGTGTTAGTAATTGATGCCGACCCACAATGTAATGCAACAACATATTTGTTGGATGATCAGAAAATAGAAGAAGTATATTCTAATCAGACAGTAAAGACATTGTATGATTATATAGAGCCATATCAGTCTAGCGAAGGCTTGATTGATTTGCCAATTCAAAGTTCGGTAGGGTTTGGAGTAGATTTAGTTCTTGGTGACACTCGTCTTGCCCTAATGGAAGATTTTTTGAGTGGTGAATGGTCAGATACATCAAATGCAATACAACGTTCCATAAAAACAGTTTGTTTTCTTAAATATATGTATCTAGGTCTTAAAGATAAGTACGATTTTGTGTTTATTGATGTAGGTCCTTCGTTAGGAGTGTTAAATAGATTAGTCTTGCTATTTACTGACGGTTTTATTATGCCAACATCAAGTGATATTTTTTGTCTGCGAGCTGTTGATAATATTTCAAAAGCAATTGAGCAATGGATTCAGACTTTTAAAAAGCTACAGGAGAAATACTATGACAATAAAGGGCATTATTATCAGTTGGATAATAGAGATGTAGTAGTAAATCCTATGTTCTTGGGATATGTAAATCAGCAATATACTTCAAGAACTAGAGGCGGAACACGACAAGCAGTAAAGGCATACGATGAGATAATTTCTCAGATGCCTAAACTTGTTAATGAAAAAATGAGTAAGTATTATCCTCTCAATATAGATAAAGGGCATTTGAAAATTGGGGAAATACCCAATTTTAATAGTTTGATACCGATGTCTCAATCGGCTCATAAGCCTGTTTTTCAACTGAGTAGCCATGATGGTGTTTTGGGAGCTCATTTTGCTAAAGTTGATGAGTATCAAGAAGTGATGAAGGGCATTGTTAGTAACATTAACCGAAATTTAGAAGAGTATGGATTGGCCTGACGATTTAATATTAGAGTTGGCTAGAAAGAGATGCGTACTATTCTTAGGCTCTGGAATTTCTGCTAATGCTATAGATAGAGATGGTAAACATCCTCCTACATGGAGAAAATTCTTAGAGGAAGGTAATAGTAGGGTAGGTGCTCCTGATAATGCTGTGATAAAGAAGTGTATTGATAGTTATGAGTATCTGATGGCCTGTGAGCTTTTGCGTAAAAAGTTAGGAGATAATGAATTTGATGAATTGTTGAAAAATATGTTCCGTGGAACAGGCTTTGAGCCTGCATTGATACACGAGTATATATTTAAACTAGATTCAAGAATTACTATTACCCCAAATTTTGATAAGATTTATGATAATTATGCCCAAAGCAAATCTCGTAATACCATAGTATTGAAGCATTACTATGATGAAGATGTAGTAAAGTATTTGCGAGGCACAGATTCTGTAATTATTAAAAATCATGGCACAATAGATACAACCAATAAAATAATCTTTACTCAAGCGGATTATGCAAGAGCTAGAATAGAAAATTCAGATTTCTATAAATTAATGGAAGCTCTTATTCTTACTCATACATTTATCTTTTTGGGGGCAGGTTTGAATGATCCGGATATAAAACTTCTTTTCGAAAATTATGCAACAACATTTCATGTTTCCAAGAATCATTATTTTGTGATTCCAAATAATACATATTCCGATTTGGAATTGCAGGTATATAAAGAAACGATGCATCTTGATTTCATTACATATGATCCTGCTGATAACCACAAAGAATTATCAGAAGGTCTAAAGGAATTGGATGCAAAGGTTGAAGATAAGAAGGAAGAAGTAAAGAATAAATTGTGGTGGTAATTTTGCGATAAGTTTTTATAATTAAATAAGAGGAAGCGTTATGACGGCAAAAGAATATTGTATAGCCTTTTGTGAAGGCTACTTCTACGCCCAATTAGGCGAGAGACTTACCAATGGTAAAGTGACAGAACATACACTGGACTTAGCAAAGGAAACGGCTCAAACCTGTATGGAGCAACAGATAGCCTATTCTGCTTTTGATGAAAAGCAAAAGCAGGAAATGAAAGAAAACCTTCATGAATGGGCTGATACTGTGATGCAGGGTTTCAAGAAACGTTTGCGTGAGAGCGGCAGATTGATAGAATCTTGATGATGCGCCAGCCGACAAATAATCACAACTCTGTTGCGTAAATAAATATCGGCAGCCCTTTAGGGCAAAGGCTCCCCTAATTTGGCAAGCATGTGGTAGTAGAACTGACAGAAGAAAATCATCGCCAGTTCTTCATCCCATAGGGTTTTGCTCATGGTTTCGCCGTACTCTCAGAAACAGCCGTCTTCCAATATAAGTGCGATGAGTTCTATCATCCAGAGGCTGATGGAGGTATTTCAATTCTTGATGATACCCTCGGCATCGATTGGAAAATCCCTACAGAGCATGCCAATCTCTCAGAGAAAGATACAAAGCATGCAATGCTGAAAGACTTCGATTCTCCATTCGATATCAATGTAGATTTATATAAATACCCCAGTTCGGGATAGTGCAAGCAACTAATCCTAGTTGTTTGCTCTATTTCCCATAGGGCATACGTCTTCCTACCATACTATATATAATATGGTAACTTAAAGTCATAATAAGTTTGTATTTCCTGCTAACGTTTAAAACAAACTCAATTGGGTTGTATGCTCGATGCAGTATCCTGACAGTGCCTTCGGCTTGTTGTCAAAGAAACAATAAGCCCCCAGAGCAGAAATGATATTCATGATAAAGTTGCCTACAGATCTATGGCGTGAATGTACAATTTGCGCTGTATTCTTTAGCATATCATTTATTGTCTCGATGATGTATCTTTTTCGCAACATCATTCTATCATAGAATGGCATAAGCTTATTCTTCATGTTGACTCTCAGCCCTGTCACTAATTGTATTCCATCCTCAAAAAGGATATCAAAAAGTCTTTGTGAAATATATCCTTTGTCGGCAAACAGCTTGCCATACAGACGTTTAGCAAGAACCTTGAACACCTCAGGATCCTTGTCACTCACATTGGCTCCAGTAAGTACAAACGCTATGATTTCTCCCCGATCATTGCAAGCCAAGTGCAGTTTGAATCCATGACACCATCCCATGGTTCCCTTTCCGTCTGTAGCTATTCCCTTGAATACTTTGTTCGCATATCTTCTGAGATTGTGACAAATGGGTATCATGGTTGAGTCCACGAAAGTTATACCAGTGCATCTTCCAAAAGCCTGCAAGTTCAGGAAGAACATCATCTGGAAGAAGACTCTTCCTTCCAACTCCACAAAGCGATTATAGGATACTGCTGTAGGAAACTCCTTCTTCAGTACAATCTTTATAAATGAGAGATAATAATGCTTGAAATTACGATAACTCCCGAAGTGGAACAACAGGAGAATTGTCATAATCTCGCTGTCCGACATTGTGGCTGAACGCCTACGTCGAGAGGTAACCTTTGATGATATTAACACTTTTTGGGCATTTTCTGCATCAAAATGTTTGCAAAACTCATCGATAATACAAAATATTTCTGTAACTTTGTCCTTGGTAATCATTTGGTAGTCTTTTAATATTGTTCGTAACTATCTGATTTACAACTACAAAGATACGAAAAATATTTGAGACTACCAAATTTCTAACCCTTTTCCTTTATCCCGAACTGAGGTATATAAATAGGCTTCTGATGCCAGATAAAGAATTTTTAGATTAAGGTTCTCGATTGTAAAATGAGTATAATATTTTCAAACTATGAATACTATCAGTTTAAGTGTCTACTGTATTACTTTATATAAGCGCTTTAAAAATAAAGATTTGGAAAACTTATCTAGTTTTGATCATGGAAAGGACTTTCTGAGTTTAGTTGATCAGCTATTTTTGTCTTGGAAGCAAGATGTTGAGTTAGCCCTTTACAATGATGAGCAAGCTAAGAAAGTGAGTAGACTGCGGAGAATAGGTGATGCCTGTTGGGAATATCATCGCCATACGACATTTATTGATGGAATTATAGAAAGCGGTGAGTATGGAACACAGGAAGATATAATAGAAATCAAAACTGGTCGATCTAAGTATGTTAAGAAAAAAGAAGATGCTAGCTTGAGACCTTTCTACTTTATGTTTTATCATAAGCCTAATACAGAAAAATGCTTTCTGTTAGTGGAAAGAATAGGTCAAAATGGTATTGTCACCGTTTTGGAAAAAGCATTAAGAGAGTTTTTGAGCAATGCCCTGTCTGAAGAATATACGCTTGTGCTTAGACCTTATCTGATGCCAAAGGTCTTGAAGTTAAACATGGAGGCTGTTGGCGGTGCTAAACGAGTTATCTTGAAAGGGATAAAAAATAATGCAGTAAGTGGTACTGCCAAGCAGCAGATGTTTGCAGGCTGTGCAACAGAAGTGTCTTTCGTCGCACCCAAGAATAACTATATTCCTGGATTTGAAACACTCTTTGAAAAACTGAAAAAAGAAAAAGATAAGGGTGAAACTTGCAAGATAGATGCTTATGAATGTCAAGATGTAGCCTTTGAGGTATCATTCAATGGAAAAACAAGAATGTTATCTGTTGCCAATATTACCAATATGGGTATGAATGTAGATGTCACTAATAGGGTTAAATATGAAGGCGCTACAGGGTATCCAACTTATGCTTCTCTTAATGAGCAAGCCCATCAAGTTTTATCATATTTAGATTCATAGAGTTATGGGAAGAACATATAAGATTATTTTATGGGCGGCTGGTATTCTAGGATTTGTATGTGTTGGAATTTTCTTCTATTACATATACCTATATTCTACATTTACTGACGTACAGGAAACTGTGAAATCCCAGTTGTCGTCTAATGTTGGTGACTTTATTTCCGGAACCATTGGCACTATACTTGCTTTTATATCAACATTGTTTTTGTTTGTTACCTTTCGTGTGCAGCAAGTTCAATTTGAAAAAAATCAGTTAGATGCCTATCGTCAAAGATTTGAAGGAACATTCTTTAATATCATGTCCATGCTCTATCAAGTAAGAACAGAGGTGAACCAACAAATTTGTCTTAATTCTAAGCTAAAGTCTAAGAATCTTTTTGAGTTTTATCATTCGTTTGTTGATTTCTATGATCACAAACTAGACAAAGAGGCAGACTTTAAAGAAGCAATGACGATTTTGTTAAAAGACAATTATCAAAAGACAGAATTAGAAACCGCCATGTATGATTTAGGTCATGCTTATGATGAATATGTGGAGAGTCAAGGCTGTAATGCAGGTTTCTTCTTCCGTTATATTCATAATTTGATAACTTTTGTCATTCATCATTGGGGAGGTGAAAAACAAAAGGATGTTGCCATTGGTTATTTGAATTTTATCCAAGCGCAACTGACCAATGAGGAATTGGCTTTGTTGTTCTATGATAGCATCTCTAGAAATGGCATGGATAAGAAACGGGTCTATACATTCAAGGAAAATATGGATGAGTATTCTTTCTTGGAGAATATACCTGAGTTTATTTTGGCAAACAGAAACCATTACAAGATATTCGCTCATACGATGTTCAAGTTTCTGAATGATGATGAGAGAAAAAATGTAGTTTCGAAGTTTAATAAAAAAAGTTGAATATAAAATATGCCTTACTTGTTAAAGTAGGGGTTGGCTGATAATTTAAAATGACAATATGAAGATTTCTAGATTGGATAAACCTATATCTTATTGGTCAGACAATAAGAATGAAAACGTTTTTTATGTTCTATATCAGTCTTTTACGACTTGGGATAAAACATTGCTAGGTGTGATAAAACTGCACGAAGAATCCCTTGATATTTATAGTGGAGAGTCAAAAGAGGGTAGAGAATTCATTTCTTCTTTTATGACAGAAGCCTATAGTCTCATACCTGTACGCTATTTGTATAAAGGCGATAGCAATAATAATCATCAAATCAAGAAGCATTTACACGACATAGTTACCAATATAAGTAATGACAATTCTCAAAAATATATGGGTAAGCAATTGCTTTTGCATATGGAGAGTGATGACTGCCAATATACTTATACTGATGTTAAAAGAATTTCAGCTGAGGAAATTGCCAAACTGATAGAGCAACATAGATACATGTATTTTAAATCTGAAAATTTGAATAAATCATTTTATTGTGGAATAACAAACGATGTTGATATACGCATGGATCAACATCGTAGAGATGATTTCCCCATCGAAGGTAACCATGTTCGTGCTTATGTTTGTGCAAATGTTGAAGTTGCTAAACAAGTGGAGGGCTTATTAGGTATCAAAGGCTATGATATAGGAGGACAAAATGCAGCAGGTAATGGAGCTGTGGAAACATCATGTATTGTTTATTTTCTAAAGAAAGGGTAGTTGATGTAATATGGATAATTTGCAAGAATGGATAGTTCCGATCTTGACATCTATAGTTGCTATTGCTGTAGCTATAATGACTTGTAAATGGCAGATGCGGACAGAGCTGAGAAAAATACTTGAAAGCTATGTGTCTGACAAAAAGTACAAGGCTTATTATGACGCTGTAAATATAGTTTTTACGCTATTAGAAGAAGGAAGACAAAATAAGATAGTAAGTTCGAATGACAGGTTCCATGAGTTGTTGAAAGTAAAGCAAGATTTATTTGTATATGGTTCTGATGATGCGTTTAGATCCTTTACAGAATATCTTTGCTCATGTACTCCAAATTCAGATGGTAGTGATGTATTTAAGCCTTTGCTTGATTTCATGTTGATTGTCAGAAGAGAAATCTCAGGAGGTAAGAGTTCTATCTCAATAGATGACATTATGTTGAACTTAATGCAGAGCAAAGAGGAACTTCGTAAATATCATGAATTTCTAAAAACGAATGGATATAGTATTTGATAATTATATCATGTCCCTAAACCCATGCAATTATAACTCGAACAAAAAGGTGAATGTCAAGGCTGCCTAAATGGTAGCTTTGACATCACAAACTATTAATATGTTTTTGGAGGAAAATGTTGGATGTGCTAACTACTGAAAATCAGTAGTTACGTTCTAATGGTGATTTACAATACAAAGGGTTATTCCCTAAATTGAGTACTAACAACGAGCAATGGAACTATTTGAGAATATATTGACAGGGGAGAAATCCAGCAAGTATAAGACAAATCATTTTCACATGTTTGTTGATGACGATGTTTCAATTCCTGATGTAGAGAATATGTCAGATGATGCCTTTGGAACATTGATTCATGAATACGTTCATTATATACAGCATATTACAACATTGTTTGGTATTCGCACATGCAGTATGTTCCACAAAATATCAATTTTGTATAGAGCTTATATTTCAGATCATGATAAAATAGAGTTGCCATTGGAATTATGCTCAAAAGATGAAAACATTAAACAATATTTGCAATATTTTAAAAATGTTTCTGGTAGCAAGACTTTTGGATACAATGTTGATGCAGTAGATATATCACCAAATGATGTTGAGGACGCTAAAAATAATAGAACGGCAGTAAAAATTGCTTGTTATGATTTTGCGAATAATGCTATATATGAAGATAAAGTCTATTTCGGCTATATTTGTATAATGGAAAGTATGGCTCATTGCATTCAACATCTATTTTGTGAAGAATTGAATCATTCCTCAATCCCTTATTGCTCTGCCGAACTTGTTCTTAAAGAATTATATCCTCAAATCTCAACCGATTATAAGTTGATTGCTTCGATATGTTATTGCGCACTTTCTTGGGATAATCCTGGTGTCGGATTCTTTGAAGTTGTGGAAATTCTAAAGCATAATCCAGAATGGAATGGCATTCAATTATACCAACATATAGCACAAGACTATTCTGTAAAATATAAAGGTGAATCAATGCCAAGATTCCGCTTGTTGCAAAAATTTATGAATGATTTCATTCTTTATCTCAAACAGCTCTTAGGAGTAGAATTGGATTATTATAAAAAGGTTATGGATAGTTGTGTCTTAGAGGCAGGAACTTCAATGTCGGTATTGTTGGATGCAATATATAATGTAGCGTTAGATGATAAGAGAAAGTTTTTTGAAACTTTGGCTAATCAGTATGGTTATCCTTTGATAGATGCAAATAATGCAACCGTCTTGCCAAATAAAAGTTTTGACGATAAATATCCAAAACTATATATTGAAACTGCTGTTCTATTTGGATGGGAATTATTATTGTCGAGGTTTATGGAAATTGATGGTAAACAAGGGTGTGACCGTTTACCTATATGTATGAAAGGTATGTATTCAAATTCCAATTGTGTAGTTTCTCAAGAGTGTTCAACAGCTCCTTGGCTGAAGAAAGAAGCCTGTCCTTTTACGGAATGTATGAGATATTATCAAATGAGCAATAAAACATTTGTAAGCAATCACTCTAGACAAGTCTTGCATATCTCTTAAAAACAAATGGAATCGAAGGCTTTGAACGATATATACCCTGCCAGCCGAGTTCTGCTGGAGCGACTTAGGTAGCTGGGGCTGTCTCCGTACCTTACTCCCACAAGATGAGAATGGCAATGCCAAGGTAGGCAAGGACATCCGCTTGTATGAATGCAAAAAATGTGTAGTTCATGCAGCCGATGAAAGCAAGGTGGTAGTTCAAGGATTGGATGGCTATATCGTAGCCGAGAAGAATGGACAACTGCTTGTTTGCTCTCTGAAAGAGGAACAGAGAATTAAAGAGTTTGGAAAATAGTAATAAAGAAATAAATGAGGATTAGTAGAGTTTAGAGAAAAAGATATTTTCAACCAGTAATGGAATTCGGAGAATATTATACATAAAAAGATACAATAATAATTTATGATAGATATAAAAAGAAAAGAAGATTGTTGCGGATGCAACGCTTGCGGTGATGCATGTGCTCATGAAGCCATCACATTCAAAACCGACAATGAAGGATTCTGGTATCCTGAGGTCGACAAGGAAAAGTGTGTTGACTGTGGATTATGTGAGAAGGTTTGTCCTGTTCTGAATATAAAGGAATTAAAAAAGAACGACTTGCCTCAATCCATTTGTTATGCAGCTGAACATAAAAATCTTGAAGTTGTTTTTGATTCAACTTCTGGTGGACTGTTTTCTGCTCTTGCAGACATCATGTACAAAGAACAAGGTTTTGTTGGTGGAGCTGTCTTTAACGATGACTTTTCTGTAAGACAATTCATTTCCAATAAGAAGGAAGATTTGCCACGAATAAGAAGTTCTAAATATCTGCAAAGTTCATTGATTGGTTTTTACAAAGAAGTTAGACAATTATTGCGTAAAGGTGAGAAAGTCTTGGTTTGTGGAAGTCCTTGTCAAATGGCTGCACTTAGAGCATTCTTATGTAAGGATTATGAAAATCTTATAATTGCAGATTTTATATGCCGTGGAACAAATTCCCCTAAGGTTTGGCGTAAATACTTAGATTCATACGAGGAGAGATATGGCTCCCCTGTAGTTTACTGTAAAGCTAAATCCAAAGAATACGGTTGGCGCAATCTTACCCAAAAAGTTATTCTTGCTAATGGTAAACATATGTATGAAACAAAGGATCAATCAAATTTCACTAAGGGTTACCTTCAGACTGGAGTTTATTGTCGACCTTCATGCTATGAATGTAAGTTTAAGGGATATCCTCGTATGAGTGATATTACTCTTGCTGACTTCTGGGGAATTGAAAATGTTGATAAATCGCTAGAAAAGAATTTAGGAACATCTTTAGTGATGATAAATTCTAAGAAAGGCGAAGCATATTTTGAAAAGGTAAAAAGCCGTATACATTGTATTCATGTCCCATTTGAAAGCATAGAGAAAGGTAATCCTTCATTAAATAAACCATTGGCTCCTGCAAAGGTTGATAGAAAAGAGTTTTTTGATGACTTAGATAAAATGTCATTTCTTCAAATTGCCGATAAGTATATATTGAAAGGCAAGAAGAGTAAAAAGTCTCAAATTAAGTCTATTTTGCGATATGGCTTAGAGGTAGTTAGAACAACTCAATTGAATCCTAAGGCTGTCTGGCAGTTCTTTAAGTATAATTCATTTCGAGAAATTCTCGATGGAAATGTACTTATACCAACACCTCATTGCATGATGAGAATAGCAAAGAATGCAACCATCAACAAGAATGGAAAAACTATTCTTGGAAATAAAATGCATTTCCCTAAGTCTCGTTTGGAAACTCGCCTGCTGGTTCAACCAAATGGTATATTGAATTTAGGACCAGATACCAATATCGCTTATGGAGCAGATATAGAAGTGTTCTCTAATGCAACCCTTACATTTAAGGGGCATGGAGCTTCTAATATCGGGTTAACAGTTGTTTGTGGAAACCATATTGAATTCGGTGAAGGTGTAATGATGGGCAGACATGTGACAGTTAGAGATAATAATGGTTCCCATTTTATAAACAGACAGGGATATAAAAATTCAAAACCTGTAATCATTGGTGATAAAGCTTGGTTGTGTGAATCCTGTACAATTATGAATGGTGTCAAGGTTGGTGACGGAGCTATTGTTGGAGCAAAGGCATTTGTTATCAGTAAGGTGCCTGCCCATACAATGGTTTCTGGTCATCCTGCTCAAGTAGTTGACGAAGATATATTGTGGAAATATTAATATTAACATTTAAAAAAAATGAATTATGGAATTAAATGAATTTATTGCAAATTTTGCTGACCAGTTTGATGAAACTGATGCTTCTGAAATCCAGGCCGATACCGAGTTTCACGAGATTGACGAGTGGGGTAGCCTTACTGGTATGGGTGTTATTGCTATGGTAAAGACTGTATATGGTAAGACAATTACAGGTAAGGAAATTCGCGAGTGTGTTACTGTAGAAGATTTGTTTAATCTTGTAGAATCAAAGTAATCAATGACTACATTCAACCCTTTCACCTTAGAAGGTAAAACTATCTTGGTGACTGGAGCATCTTCTGGAATAGGTCGTGGCATAGCCATTTCCTGTTCCAAAATGGGTGCTACTGTAATTATCAATGGTAGAAATGAACAAAGACTTGCTGAGACCATGACAGAAATGCAAGGTGAAGAGAATTTATCTTTGGCGGCAGATCTGAGTGATAGCAATTCTTTGACCGAAATGGTAAGTAGACTACCTAAACTTGATGGTATTGTTCATTGCGCTGGTATCGGGCAGCGTGTTCTTTGTAAGCAGTTGCAAGAGGCTGATCTTGATACAATGATGGATGTGAATTTCAAAGCTCCAGTTATGCTTCAAACAGAAATCTTGAAGCAAAAGAAAATAAATAAAGGTGCTTCCATTGTATTTATTGCTTCAATTGCATCTGATTCTCCGTCTATAGGTAATGCTATTTATAGTGCTTCTAAGGGAGCAATCATATCTTATGCAAATTGCTTGGCTTTAGAATTGGCACCAAGGAAGATTAGAGTTAATTGTATCTTGCCTGCTATGATATGGACAGACTTAATCTTAAAAGGAGGCATAACAGAAGAAGAGTTAAAAGAAGACGAAAAGAAATACCCTCTCAAGAGATATGGCAAACCTGAAGATATCGCCAATTTATCTATATATCTGTTGTCTAATGCTGCTGCATGGATGACAGGGTCTAGTATTAAAATAACCGGAGGGGGTAATTAAACTTTAATAAGAATAGTTATTATGGCTTATATAAAAGGAATATCATATTATTTACCGGAAAAGGTTGTAACAAACGAAGAACTGATTAAAGAGTTTCCTGAATGGAGTGTAGATAAGGTGGCCAAGAAAGTTGGTGTTTATTCTCGCCATATTGCAGGAGAAAATGAAACTGCAGGAGATATGGCAGAGAAGGCAGCCTTGAGACTTTTTGATGAATACAAGATTTCGCCAAGTGAGATAGATTTTGTTCTTTTTTGTACTCAGAGTCCTGATTACTTTTTGCCATCAACTGCTTGCATTCTTCAAAACCGCTTAGGTATACCAACGACAGCTGGTGCTTTTGATTATAATTTAGGATGTTCTGGTTGTGTTTATGGTATGGCTATGGCTAAAGGGCTTATAGCTGGCGGTATTGCCAAGAATGTACTTCTGCTGACTGCTGAAACTTACAATAAGTATCTCCATCCATCAGATAAGAGCAATCGGTCTATTTTTGGTGATGGTGCTGCTGCTTGTTTAATCTCTACAGAGGGAATTGCTGAGATTGGTGAGTTTTCTCTTGGTACAGATGGAAGTGGTGCTGAAAAGCTGATGGTTAAGACGGGGGCGGCTAGATGCCATCAACCAACTGGTAATAGCGTCATAGATGATGAAGGCCATACACGATTTGATGATTATCTCTACATGGATGGCGGTGGTATCTTTAATTTCACACTGGATGCTGTTCCTGCCATGATGAAGGATATTCTTTTAAAGAATAGTATGACAAATGAAGATGTAGATTATTACGTTTTCCATCAAGCAAATAAGTTTATGCTTAACACTATCCGTAAGGTTTGTGTTCTTCCGAAAGATAAATTCTATGTGAACTTAGAAGAAACAGGTAATACGGTATCATCTACAGTGATGATAGCAATGAAGCAGTGTTTGAATGCTGGAACTATCCATAAGGGGATGAAAGTTATGGTATCTGGTTTTGGTGTAGGACTAAGCTGGGGTGGAACGATTCTTTATTTTTAATTATGAATAAATTTTCTACAATAAAATTAAATAATGGGGCAGAAATACCTGCTATAGGTATAGGTCCAGGAATCGTAGGAGAAGTATTTAAGCCTACTCTTCCTTCCAATACATTCTTTGCAAAGGTTGAACGTAAGTTAATTTTTCGTATCAAGTATCGTCTTGCTCGTCACAATTATATTAAGAGTCTAGCAAATGCTTTGACCTTGGGCTATCGTCTTATAGACTATTCTTTCGCTTATGGTGATGGTTCTGAGATTTTGGAAGCCATCAAGATGGCTGGGCTCAAAAGGGAGGATGTCTTTCTTACCTCACGTGTCAGCAACAATCAGCAGTATAATGGTACTGTCAGGGAGGATTTCCTGCGTAGTCTGGAGAAGATAGGACTCGACTACATAGATATGTTCATGTTCCACTGGCCTGTAACCGACCATTTCGTCAATACGTACAAGGAGATGGAACGTCTCTACAAGGAGGGATATATTAAGGTGCTGGGTGTGGCTAACTGCCATCAGCATCATCTGAAAGACATCATGGACAATTGCGAGATTGTTCCTGCTGTCGACCAGTTTGAGATTCATCCGCTCTTCACGCAGAAACCTCTCGTGGAATTCTGTCATGAGCATGGCATAGCCGTCCAGGCTTATACACCACTGGCTCGCAACGACGACCGACTCACCAAGAATCTTATCATGCAACGCCTCGCCAAGAAGTATCACAAGAGCATACAGCAGATTATCCTTCGATGGGACATACAGCTGGAGCAGATACCGATACCTCGCTCGCTCAATCTTGGCAGACAGAAGCAGAACATCGATATCTTCGATTTCTCGCTCACCGATGATGAGATGAGGGAGATTGATTCCATCAATATCAATTCCCGACTGCGTTTCGACCCAGACAATCTTGATTTCCATTCCGTAGGCTGATATTTATGCAAGAAAAGACAAACAATAAGACTATAGCAAAGAACACGCTCTTTCTCTATTTCCGCATGATGTTTACGATGGTGATTTCACTCTTCACTTCTCGTATCATCTTACAGAAATTGGGAGTAGACGACTATGGTATCTATCAGGCTGTGGGCGGAGTGGTAGGATTCCTCTCCTTCATCAACGGAGCTTTGGCAACAGGCTCTTCTCGATTTCTTACCTATTCGTTGGGTGAGGGTAATGCCGAGAAGCTAAAGAGAACATTCTCCACAACGCTGAACATTCATATCATCATCTCAATCTTGGTGGTGATAGTGGCTGAGACCATTGGACTTTGGTTTCTCTACCATAAGATGGTGATTGCGCCAGAGAGGATGACCGCTGCGGTTTATACCTATCATCTCTCGATATTGACGGCGGTGTTCACCCTTACTCAGGTACCTTACAATGCAACCATCGTGGCGCACGAGAAGATGTCGATATATGCCTATATGAGCATTTTCGAGGTGTCAGCGAAGCTGCTGGTCTGCTATCTGCTGGCTATAGGCGACTTCGATAGGCTGATGATGTATGCCACCTTGCTCCTTTCAGTGCAGGTGGGCATCATGTGTTTCTACCGATTCTATTGCAGTCGTCATTTTGAAGAAGCTCGTTTCTCCTTCTCTTTCGACAAGAAGATTTTCCGTGAGATAGCAGGGTTCTCTGGCTGGAGTATGTTTGCCAGCACTTCCATTGCATTAAACAGCCAAGGAGTGCTGATATTGCTCAACATGTTCTTCGCTCCTGCCGTGGTGGCTGCAAGAGCCATCTCTCTGCAGGTGAACATGGCTGCCAACCAGTTTGTGGCAAACTTCCGTCAGGCTGCTAATCCGCAGATAGTGAAGAAATATGCCGCTGGCGATTATGAAGGATCTAAGCATCTGTTGCTTGAGAGTACGAAGTATTCATATTATATGATGTACTTGATAGCCTTGCCCGTTTGTCTCTTGGCTTATCCTCTTTTGAAGTTATGGTTGGGCATCGTGCCAGAATACACGGTGCCGTTCCTGCAGATTGTCATCATGCAAAGCTTGTTCCAAGTGTTTGATACCTCCTTCTATACAGCACTTTATGCCAAGGGGCGTTTGAGGGAGAATGCCTTAACATCGCCAACGCTGGGACTCTTGATATTTCCAATAACGTATGCTTTCTTCAAGTTAGGTTATTCGCCATTGGTTCTGTCGTGGACCAGTCTTGCCGTCTATGCCATCTTGGGTATGGTGCAGAAGCCATGGCTCATTATGAAGATGGTGGATTACAAATGGAAGGAGATATGGGGTGTGTATCGCTCTTGCCTGATAGTGACGGTAGCGAGTCTCCCTATACCTATTATTATATACAGGCTGGTAGATTCTACCCAGGTTGTCTATTTCATCCTTCTTGGTTTGGTGTGTCTCTTGTCTGTAGCCCTTTCTTCCTTCTTTTTGGGCATCGACAAGGAAATGAGGAAGAAGGTGCTGGGAATGATTTTTCGTATAAAATAAATGTATCAAAATAAAGTAATTAGGGGGTACTCGGAATGTACATGCCAACTGTGATGAGAGTGCTGATGGGGGATAGAAATGATGTGAATAAACAAAGAAAAAACTCCCCATCTGTTTTCAGATGAGGAGCATTTTCTAGAGATGGAAGTCGATTTCCTTCAGCCATTCCTTGACATCGAAGCAAGGAC
>ENA-OOZG01000691-OOZG01000691.1-human-gut-metagenome-genome-assembly--contig:-NODE-691-length-27113-cov-5.480930_pt1 | contig 27113 bp, 30 predicted proteins | sample MGYA00241706_ERZ501384 | MGnify/ENA primary metagenome ERZ501384 (study PRJEB25962, sample SAMEA2042742) | human gut metagenome | biome: human gut; feature: human-associated habitat; material: faeces...
GTCAAATTCGTAAGGGTATCGCCCGTGTGCATAAAGCCCGTTCTCCATTCCTTCCTCCTGCTCCGTCGCATAAAGCAGATTCCCTTCGCAGAATTTAATAAAATGCAGCGTCATTCTTCCGTCCTCGTGCTTTTTGTAATACCAGTCCACTACCATGCACTTGTCCGTCGTGTCAATCGTGTCATCGTGCATGTATTTTGCACTCCGTATATCCCCGCTGCCTCTGAATTTGAAATCAGGGTATTCCCCCTCCAGCTCCTCCCTGTTCACCAGCTCAATGTGAAACAGGTGCGGGCTTTTCTGAATATCCTTCACCCCCGGCTCCCAGAATAGGTTGAGAATATCCACGTCCACAATGCCGATGTCCCCCACGCCGTTGTCCTTATCCTTGTCCCAGAAAACCTTGTAAACCCCTGTGCCGCTTTTCAGCTTGTCGTGCCATGCGTCGTTGTATGCCTGCTCAAAGTTGTTCTGCTTCAAAATCACAGGCACAATCTTGGAAAGCACCTCCGCATCCGCCTTGTCCCCCTCCTCTCTCGGCAAAAAGTTCGGCTGTGGGTAGTTGTCCATTGCGTCCGCGTGCTTGTTCGCTAAGCTGTTGAATAGCCATGCAGAAGCCGTCCGCGGACCGTTGTCCCTGTCTCTGATTTGTTCCCAGTGCAGCATCTTGTACCACTGCTCATTCTCTACAATCCTTTTGTCAAGGTTCTTCTTACCATCCATGTATTTTCGCAGAAGCTCCTCGCCCTTTTTCACAATTACGCTGCTTTCTATCTCGTCAAACATGTTCCTTCCTCCTTCTCCTATACTCTGTAGAATTGATATTTTCCGTCTGCTCTCTCTCCGCCGAATAGGTTCAGAGGGTCTTCCAGCGGCATCAGCTTCGGCGTTGTCTTTCTTGGCGAAATCGGGCGTGACATGAAGATGTATCTGCACTCGTCGTAGATGTGATCCTCTCCCTCTGTGTCGATATCCTCCACCTTCGCCTCGTCATATACCAGATTCGGTATCGTCCGCAGGAAGTGCTTGCAGGTGTCAAAGCAGTAGAACATGCTCCGCCCCTCCTCGTCAAAGGCAAGCCTGTAGTGAAACTGCATCTTCCCCGCAAGGCGCGTGTTGTCCCCCTTCTCCCATGAAATGAAGTGCGGGAAATCCTCCATCTGCTCCGCTATGCTTTCCCCGCGGCTTTTCTCAAAAATGCTTGGGTCGGCTACACCTGTAATGCTTTTCCCTTTCAGTAGTGGGTGCGTCGTTTCTATCTCCCGTATCCCCGCCGCAATTTCCTTCGGGTTGATGCGGATGCCCTCGTTCGGCACGCCCGTGCAGCCGTAGTATTCCGCAATGCGGTAAAGCACGCCCTTTTCGTCCACCGCATACCAGCCTACGCTAAACGGTCTGCTAAACCCAAAGTCAAACCCCCGCACAATCTTCCAATACTCCGGAATCAGGAACGGCTTGATTACATGGCTCCACCGCCTTGTTTCGTAGCCCGCAGGGTCGTCCCGCCATTCGCTGAAAACCTGCCCGCTGAAGCAGTCCCAGTCCCCGTAGAGCAGCGCTTTCTTCTCCGATTCGCTCATCATTGCAAGGCTGGCAAGGTATTCGGGGTTGTTCTGCAAAAGCGCAGGGTTGTCAAATACCGTAGAGGGAATAAATATCCTGTCCCGCTTCATCTTGATTTCTCCGCCGTCCGGTGCCTCCACGCTGTAGCTTTCCCATATCGTTGTCTTGGGCGGTGCCGCCGTAATAAAGCGGCTTTTCACCCATCCGTGCCCGATGCCGCCGGGGTTCCCTGTTGCCCGCATGTATACTCGCGTCCCCTTGCCGCTCGGTCTGTTTCTGGAAAAAAGATAGCTGTATTCGTCCCATGTGAAATGCGTCAGCTCGTCAAAACCAATGAAGTCAAATTCCTTCCCTTGGTATTTGATTTTGTCCTTCGCATGATGTAGACTCCCGAAATAAATCTTTGCACCACTCGGAAATTTCCAAACGTGTTCGCTCCCGTTGTATTTCGCCTTCGGAAACGCCGCCCCGTAAAACCGCAGGCTCTTGTCTATCAGCTCCGATAATTCGGGGTATGTCTTTCGGATGATAAGCCCCTTGTAGTGCGGTATGTTTACCTGTCTCAGCGCCTCCATCAAAAGGCTGTCGCTCTTGCCGCCGCCTGCCGCTCCCCCGTAAAATGCCTCATACTCCGGTCTCTGCATAAATTCAATCTGCTTCGGCTGTGGGCTCCAGATTACCTTCTTTTCCTTCCGCAGCTCCTCCACCGTCTTTGTCCATTTCTTCCATGTCATCTTCTTCCACTCTTTCCAATGTCTCCGCCAGCACAATCAGGCTGTCCTCAGGTGCTTTTTCCATCTCTGCCAGAATCCGCTTGTAGTCGTTGTATTTTGCCTGCAGCAGCTTTTCCCGAATCGTCGGAATGTCGTAAACATCCCGCATCACATCCGCTATGTTCTTCAGTGCTACCGTCAAATCCTTAATCATTTTCACGTCCTCCGGTGTTACGCTTTTCCGCTTTTCCCTGAGCTTTTTCATCCGCTCCACGTCCTGCCCGATCAGGTCAGCCACATCCTCCGCAACATCCCGCAGCTTTACCAGCCGCTTCACTTCTTTTTTCGCCGTTTTTCGGGATGCCTCCTGTGCAACGCCGGTGCGGAATTTTTTCCGCTCCTCCACCCAGTTCTCTTTCCTGCTCCTGTCCTTTATCGTCCGTAAGGGGATTTCGTATCTTTCCGCCAGCTTGTTTAGGCTCTCCTTGCCTGTAATATAGGCGTTTTTAATCTCTCCCCAATCCCGCCTTTCTGTCTTTTTCTCCATCACTTTCTCCCCCCCTTGCAGAGGTGCTTTTCTCGCCCCCTCTCCGCCTCGTGTACCGTTTTTCTAAAATCTATCACATTTCTGCACCATTTGCCCCCGCCCTCTCTCCTGCGCCGCACACAAAAAAAGAACAGGCTTTTATGCCTGCTCCTCGTCTACCACACTGACCGTTGCCAGGTGCTTCTCAAAGTCCGCATGAAATAACACACGCTTTTCTTCCAATACACGCCCCATATTTTCCGTCTGAATCGTAACCGCTCCGCCTGCCGCCAGCGCACACCCCGCCATCAGAAAAAGCATCAGCTCATCCTTCTGCTTTTCCGCCTCCTGCTGCGCCACCATTTCCCGCTGCGCCCGCTCGCATACGCCGTGCAGATATCTGTTTCCTCTTTCCAGTCCTGCAATCATTTTTTCCTGATTTTCTAACTGCCGCTTTGCTCTTTTCAGCTTTTCTCTTACCTTCATTTCCGCTTCCTCCTGCGTATTCTCTCTCCATGTATTCTGCGTAAGGGCAATTCATGTCGGGGTATCTCCCGCAGTGCTCCTTTACGAAATTCTTTTTCTTCGCTGCATTTTGAAAAATGTGTGCATAGCTCCGCTCCGGCTCGTCCTCCTGCCGCTCCAGGCTCACATTGCTTTCACAATAAATTGTCGTCTGGTTGCTCTTTATGTAAAACGGACACCGCGCAACCGTCGAATCATTCGGCATTGCCTCTCCCTCCTTTCGTCGGTCAGCCCTTCTTCAAGATTCTTTCCTTCTCGCTCATTCTGTGCTTAATCACCATTTCCGTAGGCGTGTCCTTGCAGATTAGCCAGTTGTCACTGTTCAGCCTGTGCTCCTTTAGGAATATCTTCTGCCGTTTCGTCGGCTTTGTTCCTCTCATGCCTCTCCCCTCCTTTTCTCCAGTGCCGCTTCCGCTTCCTCTCTTGTGAAATACAGGTTCTCATAGTCATACGATGCCCATTCATCGGCATACTTGACAGCCTTTACCGATACATCCTGCACCTTGTGCTCGCTGATATAAAAATAGTGGTTTGGTACGGTTTCTTCGAGGATTTCATACACCGTATCTCCAACCCTGCAAGGCAGCACCAACAGCCGCCCCTCAGTATCCGCTTTCACCATTTGCAGAATGTTTTTATAAAACACCCTCTGTTCCGGACAGAAGTCCATGCTTGCCAGCTTCTTCGCCATTTCCAGCATTCGTTCTTTTGAAATCTCGATATTCATTTATACCTCTCCTATCTTCATCTGTTCCGCCACAGGCGTTTCCCATTCCACACCGATATAGTCCAGCACATGTCCCCAGCCGATATCGTACATCCAGAATTTCCATTCCTTCTCGTTCCGCTCCCGCAGGAGGTCGAATCTGTGTGGACGCTTTTCCATGTGTATCCCAAATCCGCACATGCTGCACCCCGTCCGCTGCGCCTTGGTGGTGTAGAGCGTCCCATCCTCTTTTCGTTCAATCGTGCCGTAAATCGCAGGCACAGGCACATTCAGCTCCAACGCCAGCTGCAAAATATCCTGTCTGTTGAAAATCGCAAACGGTGCTGAGCGGATTGTGCTCTTGCCAAAATAATTGCATCCGTTGATTTTCAGGCTCTTTGCCCTTCTTCCGCCTTCGGATGCCATCAGACCCAGATAGGGCACACTGTTGTGTTTCTTCGCCCAATCGTCACAGGGCTTTTCCTTGAGATAATAACAGCACTTTGCCGATACCTTGAAATCCGGCACACCATAATTCACGCCCTCTGTCTCGTTCTCATAGCCACCGAATTTCTCCAGCCATTTCCGCGACAGCTTCATGCGTGAATTTTTCTGATATCCGCCGTATGCACCCGTCTCTCCGGTGATAATCGCATGACGCACGGTTTTGTTTTTCTCGGATGGATTCTGCAAAAGCTCAATCTTCGATGCAATCTCCTTCGATAACACAGGAAATCCAAACTCCTGAATGATTTTTGCCTTATTCCAGACTGCGCCGTCTGCCCGCTTCAACGGCTGAACCCGCTCAATTCCGAGCTGCTTATGTACTTCCTGTATGCTCCTGTCCTCCAGATGGGACACACTGATGCCGGGCACATAAATCCCGATGCTCCGCAGGAACAGGAACAGTGTAATGCTGTCCAATCCGCCTACCGATACATGGCAGTTCAGCCCTCTGGCGCAGCACTCGTTGTAAAATTCCCACGCCCTGATGTAGGCGTAGTTCTTTTTAAACTCGTAGTCCATTTTCATTTTTACGTTGAAGTCCGCCATCTTCCGCTCCGCGCCGATGGCTTCCATCCGCTCTAATACATTTTGCATTTTCCTCACTCCTTAAATCACCCCATGCAGTTCCTTCATGGTTTCAAACTGTCTCCCGCACATTTCCGGCAGATTTGCCCTTACAAGAGCTTCTGCGAACGGCGGCGGCACCGCATTTCCGCAGCGTGCGACCTGTTTTGTTTTGCCATAGGCTTTCCCAGTGTAATCATGGTCGATGATGTAATCGGGCGGAAACCCATTCGCCGCGTACAGTTCCCTCGGAGTCAGCATCCGCAGTCCGATATCACTGATGAAGTACATCGTCCCATTGACATCTAACAGCAGAATTTCATCCTCTGCGATTGCATACCCACAGTACGCATTCAGCAGTTCTCTGACTTCATTCCAGTGATGCAGATTCATTTCCAACCGGTTCATTTTCACTGTGACAATGCCGAAATGCCCTGCGGATGTCGTAATCGTATGCAAAGGCTCGTCCGGCTTCTGCCCAATGCCCGTTTTGTAAAACTTGGAAATAAAGGTCTCCACAACACACTCCCTGTCCTTCGTAGTCGAGGTATGTAAGGGACTATTCACATCCAGCGGTCTGCCATTCTGGAAGTATTCCGCCAGATATGCCACAGAAAGTCCGTATCTGTTCGCTGCATCCAGCGTCATTATCGGCTCATCCATCCCCTGCCCTCTTACCCTTTCCGATTGCTCTGTGTGATATTGAATCAGAGAAGGCATTGCAAGGTATTGTTTGCCGCTCCCGACAATGGTACTTAACGGCTCATTGATGTCATGCACCCTCGGTGCCTGTCCCTTTCGTTCCCCGTAACCAATAGGAACAATAAACGGCTCTTTATTCTGCAGCACAAATTTCTCAATACCTCTTGCAATGCGTTTCTGTGTATTTACCGCCAAAGGGCGCACAGCACGGATACCGTATTTTTCTTTGATTTCATCCGTTGTGTCAAAAATAGAAGAGCATGGAATCGTCCAGTCGATAATCTCCGCCGCCCCTCTCCATGGCTTGCATTTTCCGCTTTTTACTTCTTCGCTGTCCTTCGGTGCATGGGTGCGTTCCGGCCAGATGATCTTCTTGCCGTCACATCTGGCAATCAGAAAGAATCTCTTTCGGATGGTCGGCGCGCCATAGTCCGCCGCTACAAGCTCCCGATGGTCTATCTCATAGCCCAATGCCTGCAGCTGCTCCTTCCACTTGCGGAATGTTTCGCCGCGCCTGCTTTTCACAGGCTTTCCTTTTCGCACCGGCCCCCATGTCTGAAATTCTTCCACGTTCTCCAGGATGATAACTCTTGGCTTGACCGTTCCTGCCCATTTCAGCACAATCCATGCCAGCCCACGAATATTTCTGTCTACGGGCTTACTGCCCTTTGCCTTGGAAAAATGCTTGCAGTCCGGCGAAAACCACGCCAGCCCGACAGGTCTGCCCCTTGTGACTTCCCACGGGTCTACATCCCATACACTTTCGCAATAGTGCCTTGTTTGCGGATGATTCGTCTGATGCATCAGAATCGCATCCGGGTCATGGTTGATGGCTGCATCCACCGCTCTGCCTGTGGCAAGCTCTATCCCTGTTGACGCACCGCCTCCGCCTGCGAAATTGTCTATTATCATTTCCTCAAAAAAATCTATCTGCCTCATTTCCTCACTCCTCAGAACGGCAAATCGTCATCCTCTACTGTCTCGTCAATGGGGTAGAATCCCTCCTGCTCCGCCAACCCCATTTGTTTCCCGGTCTGCGCCGCAGGCTTGCTCTGTGCCGGCTTGCTCTCTGCATCCCTCTTACTGCCCGTAAAATAGCAATTCTCTACAACAACCGTTGTTGTCCAATGCCTTTCGCCGTCCTTCTCCCAGCTTCTGACATTCAGCCGCCCTTCAACAGCGAACATGGCACCTTTTTTCATAAATTTTTCTGCAAACTCCGCCATGGCTCCCCATGCAATGCAGGAGATAAAATCTGTATCTGCCTGTCCATTCTTTTTGAACCGCCGATTGACTGCTAATGTATATGTGGCGTACTGTTTGGAATCCTCTGAACGTGTCCAATCCATTTTTTGGGTCGCTTGTCAGCCGCCCCATTAGAATCACCTTGTTCATGCCTGCCTCCCCCTTCTCTTGTAATGGCTTACCGCTGCGCTCTTTCTTTTATCCGCTTCATGCAGTATGCTTGTCCTTCTGATTCTTTCCTGCCGCTCCGCTTGCCGCTTCCCGTTCCATGCCTTGTATCTTTCACACGTCCCATGACAACCGACAGCCCTCTCTTGGCATCCGCAACAGGGGCAGTCCCTTCCGCTTGTGCTGTATGTAATGCCTTTGCCCATGTTTACGCCTCCTCCAATAACTCCGGATTGTCAAATTTATTTCCGATAACCTCTGTTTGCCAACCCCAGTAATTATCAAAATCTGCGGTTATAGAATTATTTTCAATGCAAAATTTCGCATCATCCTTATCCCAACAAATGATAAAAAAATCTTCCTCTGTTGGCAGTGTAACAATGTCATTCTCCCAAATAAGATTACCATTCTCGCTTTTCAAACCTGTACATTGGCAAAGTGTAGCCGGTCTGATAAGAACAATCTCATTCCCTCTTGAGTTTTTTCCCTCGTCAACCGCATAATACTTTTCTTCTTGGTTTTTGATAATGACCTCTCTGCCGCCGATAACTGCATAGTAGCCGTGTACCCATTCTCCGTTATCCGCTCTTTTTGCTTTGTGTAAATATCTATCCTTCATGCTCACACCTCCTACAGTAAGTAAAATCCATCCTCATCCTCAGGCATCTGCGGTTTCTGTTCTACATCGTCAGATAAATAGTTCCGCCCGATAATTGCCATAAATTCCTCTCGGCTGTGCGTCTCCTCAAATCTCCGCTGGCAAACCCGCTTCAAGAGCAGGTCAGTCTCGTGTCCGTCCCTGCCATGCACGCCCTCTGTCCCTCTGTGCATCTCAGCCGTCAGCCATACCCAGAATCCGTGCTTGTCGGAAATCTGCCGCAGTCCTGCCCCAAAGTAGATGTGATGCTTTTCCAGTCCTCTCTCCTCTCCGGTCAGATAGCAGTATTTATCCTTCCCCGTCAAAATACTGCTCGTGTGGCTTCCCTTCACCATAGTCCTCTCCTCCAATCCGTATCGCCTTCATGTATCTGGTAAATCCCGTCATGTCGCTGTAGTAGTTGATTTCCTCTACCACCCTGTAATTTTTCGGCACCCGCAGCCTTCGGCTTTTCGCCACTTCAGTCACCGTTTCCTTTGGCTTTTCTAAATTGCGGCTCCCGTTCCATCTGCGTCCGTATTCCTTGTAGTTCTCCTTCGTGATGTAAAACGCAAGCCCTGTGTAGTCGCCTCCCGGCTCCAGTCGGGAAATCATCACGCGCCCCAGCCCCCAAAGCTCCGTCAGCTCCTTTAGGGTTACGTCCATGTCATTGATAATCATGTGCAGGTGCTCCCTGCCCTTCTTCCCAGTCTCAATCACATATATGTATTTCAGCGCATCCAGTCCCTTTCGCTTTCGCAGCCGCTTCAATCTCCCAATGAAATTTCTGAAAAGCCGCAGAGCATCCTCAATCCCAACCTGTTTTCTGTAGGTCAGCGTCAAAAAAATGTCCCCCGCCTTGAAGTTTGCGTTTATCATCCGCCCGCATTTCTTCCTCGTTTCCAGAAAATTGTATTCCGCTATTTTTTCCGGGCTGATGTTTTCCCGCATGGCTCTTTCGCAGCCCTTCCCCTTCTGTCTTGGGCTGTTGTATTCCTTCGCTTCGTATACATCCCCCGCCCAAATCTTCTTTAAGTATCTCGGCATCGGTTTCCACCTCTGTTTCTTATTCCTATTGTTCCCCTATGTATATGGTGCAATGGCTGAATTGTTAATGATATTATCAAGGAGCAAAAGGGTTCCCCAACCCTTGATTTTTCAGCCTTTTTCTGCTATACTTTAATTAAGTATTTCGGCGGTTTCCCTACCGCTCGACCGGTACCGAATTTCCCCTTCGGTGCCGGTCTTTTTTTGTTCTTCTTTCTTCATCTTTCATCTTGACAGTCACATTTCTCCCCGTGGTCTAAATGCGCCCCGCAGTGTTCGCATACCTGATATTTCATGTTTCGTCCTTCCTCCTCTCTTTCCGTTTCCACGCCTCTCTGTTCGCATCGCATCCATAATATCTGCACCTGCTCATAAAGGAACTCCGACATCTTTTTCTCTGGAATAATGGCAATCAGTACCAGCCCGTCCTTCACCGCAATCATCCAGCCGCTCCCAAGCCTCCGCAGGAAGAACCGCAGATAATTTGTATCCCCCTTCATGATTGGCTCCATGTTCCTTACATCAAGCCAGATTACGCCATGCAGCGCCGTGTAAAACGGCATCAGCCTGTATCCATCCATGTCGACCACAAGCCCCGCCATGTCACTTGTCAGCGCTATTTCATCCCCCGTTTCGTTCCGAAGTGATGTTTCCGGAATATTATTCCCTTCTACATAAAAGCTCCCGATTTTTTCCTCGGATACCCCTGCCAGCCGCAGGAAATCCTCCGAGCTCATCTTCGGCAACCCTTCCAAGCGGTACACAGCCGCGCCCACATTTACCCACTGCACACCGTTTTCATCCGTCAGCACGCAGGCAATCTTCGTTGCCTTTGCCCGCTTCGCAATATCCGCAAATTTCATTTGTATCCCCTCCGATAAAGAATCTTTTTCAGCCGCTCATTTTCTCTTGTCAGCTTCGCATTTTCAAGCAATGCCGCTGCAAAGCCCGTCGCAAGCACGGTAAAAAGAATAATGTAAATCAGAACCAGTTTTTCAAAATCCACGCAAACGCACCTTCTCTCCCATTTCTGTCCGCAGTAAGGAGTTATATCGGAAACATTCCTTGTATCCGCCCATGTCGCATTGAAAGAAATGCTGAAATAACCGCACCACAACGCCGCTCCGCTTTCTCCGCCGCAGATTCTCCTCTCCGTCGATGCTGTCAATCACATCAACCTTTCTTCCTGCCCGCAGTCCCAGCTCCTCCGCTTCCCGCCGCAGGCTGTTTGTCGTTGCTTTCTCCATCTTCTTTCTCCTTTCCATAGCTTGTCCTTCTCATGGGGCAAAGCCCCTCTATGCTGTCACCACCTCTGGCGGATCGTCCAGAAAATCCACCGTATAGCCATGTGCCTTCGCTACCGCCTCAATGGCTCTCCGGTTCATTCGCTTTCCAAATTCCGCCTTTTCCTGCTCGCTCAGGGAATCATAGGGGATAATCCCATCCGCACGCACAATCTTTGTAATTACTTTCAACGGCTCCTTTTTTGCCATCTTCAACACCTCCCCTTTCATCATATTTCAACGGAATTTTGTCCTATGTATTCCCACTTTCCTTATACTTTGGCAAAACATTCAAACAATTTCCCCCACCCCAGCTTTAGTGTCTTTTAGGACACTTTTTCATCAAAAAAAATTTCTTCCAGCGCTTCAACCTTGTCAATCCCAAGGATTTCAATGATTCTCTCAATCTCCCTTCTGGTAAACTCCGCTTTCCCGTTGCACTTGCGATAAAAGGCAGAACGAGAAATTTGCAGCATATTGCACATTTCCGCCATTGTAATGCCCTTCATTTTCATTTCATATTCCAGTTTCAATTTATTCATTTCTTCTTCCTCCTTTCCATAAGTGTCCTAAATGACACCTTTATATTAACCTTGCTTTTTTATTCTGTCAACACTTTTCGTGTCATTTAAGAAACTTTTTAATATTTTCCTCTTTTTTTGTTGCACAAAAGACACTTCTGTGTTATATTCGCTTTAGAACAAATAAGGAGATGTGTGTATGAGCGATTCTGATATGGCAAAAAGAATTAAAGAACTCAGACTTTCCCTCGGTTTGACGTTGGAAGAAGTTGCAACTCAAGTTGGCGTAGGGAAAAGCACTGTTCGTAAATGGGAAACCGGAATTATTGCAAATATGAAACGTGATAAAATAGCCTCTCTTGCTAAAGCACTGCATACTTCTCCTGGTTACCTAATGGGATGGACTGACGCAAATAGAGCTGCTGTTCCTCTCAACGATTCCATCGAACTCAACGAACACGAAAAAAAAATGGTTCTTGCATACCGTGAGCAACCGGATACACAACCATTCGTTGATAAACTCCTTGGCATCGACGAAGAACCTGTGGTTGTCCTTGCCGCCCGCGGTGGAAAAATTAAATTGGATAAGGAAACCGCTGCCAATCTTGCCAAAAGTGCAGACGAAGCACCGAATAGTTCTCAAGACAGGGATGTGTTCTAAATTTCCAGTGATTTCATAAGGAACTGCTTTCTGCTATCATTTACAATTCTTCTATAAAAATATAGGAGGATTGTAAAATGTACAATTATTACAAAGAAGCGAGGAATATCTCTTGGGGAACTCTGTTGGAATGTGGAATCAATCAGCTGCCTGTCAATCTCGGCAGCATAGCCGATTATTACGGTATCAAAATTATCCTCTATTCCAAAACAGATTTACTACGGACATTCCCGCCCGATGCCTGGTCTGGTGATGGCTTTATCGTAAATAGAAATAAACGGAAACAAATTTTTATAAACGATAAAATTAAAAACCGCCCTCGCCGCCGCTTCACTCTGGCGCATGAACTCGGTCATGCCATTATGAACCATAATACTGATACCATTCATTATCGCAATTCCGAATTTGATAATGAATCTAACCCCTTTGAATTACAGGCTAATGTCTTTGCAAGGGACATCCTCATGCCTGCCACCGTACTTGCGGCATTGGATATACATACACCGGAGGAAATTATGGCTCTCTGTGATATTAGTTATCAGTCTGCCAAGATACGTGCCGAACGCCTGGAACTGCTCTACCGCAGGGATAAATTCAATACACACCCGCTAGAAAAACAGGTGCGAGAGCAGTTTGACGATTTCATTAGGGGCTATCGTAAATAACCATTGCGTTTATTTTGAAAAGAGGTATTGCATGAAAAATCTACTTATCATTACCCTTCTTCTTTCCACTTTCGCCACCATCTCTGTATTCGCATCCGAATATGAAGATGGTTACGAGGAAGGCTATGAAATTGGTTATTTTGAAGGCTATGACAGTGGAAGTGATAGTTATGAAGATGGCTATAACGAAGGCTACGAAGAAGGCTATGAAGCAGCCGAAAAGAAATCCGACGGTTTAGATATTGCCTCTATTGTCGGCGGTTTCATTTTAGGATATGGGTTTCATGAAATATTCATTTCAAAAAAGGATGATTGATTTCCGAAAGGGTGATTTTAATGCTTTCTTACGAGGAACTTAAAAATGGAATTTTGAATAACGATAGCCGTTATCAAAGGAATACTTCTCTGCAGGCGGAATCTTCTTTTTCAAATTCTCAGCTAAACACATTAGATATAGTTCTTAGTATGATTTTAATCATTGTTTTGTGCTGTGGCATCCCCTTTCTTGTAGCTAAATTCTCTAAAAAACACTGGTCGTTCAAGAAAAGGCGTATCTTCATTGTCTGCAATGCTATCATTTCATATTTGATTATTGCAGCTATAAAAATCATTCTGGATCCTGCAAATGCCGCTCCGCCTAATATTGCAGCAGTGGCAATCTGGTCTTTTGTGGCATCCAGCGTTTTCCAGCACTACCATCCGGAATCTAAAAAATAACTACAAATAAAAAACCCCTTCCCTGTTGGCGCAGAGAAAGAGGATTCATGAAGCAGTCGCATGATGCAACCACCACTCACAAAAGTATTGTATCATAAGACCGCTTTATTTGCTATACATTTTTATAAGCAAAAGGAGGTCTTTTTTTATGATTATCGCAGCTGCTTATGTCCGCGTTTCTACGGATGAGCAAACCGATTATTCTCCGTCAGCTCAGCTGGCGGATATTAAAGAATACGCCCGCAATAACGGGTACCGCATCCCAGAAGAATTTATTTTTATGGACGAAGGCATTTCCGGCAAGCGTGCTGATAAGCGTCCTGCATTTCAAGCCATGATTCGGCAGGCCCGAAAAAAATCCAATCATATCCAGTATATCATCGTACATAAATTTGACCGTTTCGCCAGAAATAAGGAGGATTCCGTTCTGTATAAAGCCCTGCTGAAAAAGGACGGTGTGAAGGTGATCTCCGTTAAAGAGCCTATTCCACAGGATGATAAATTCGCCGTTATCTACGAGTCCATGCTTGAAGCTATGGCAGAATACTATTCTCTGAACCTGGCAGAGGAAGTGAATAAGACCATGATTAAAAAGGCACAGGCAGGCGAATGGCAGGCAACCGCTCCCTTCGGATATAAGAACGAAAACAAAAGCCTCGCCATCGTTCCGGAGGAGGCGAAGATGGTTCGCTATATTTTTGAGCAGTATATCGCAGGCACCTCCATGTTTGCCCTCTCTCGTCAAATGAACCAAATTGGCTACCGCACCCATAGAGGAAATGTCTTTGAAAATCGCACCATCCAATATATCCTTAACAATCCCGTGTATAAGGGGTATTCCCGCTGGACACCCGGACGTATGCACAACCGTGACTATTCTGACCCCGCCTCTATCGTCTCCAAAGGAAATTGGGAGCCTATTGTTTCAGAGGATGTTTGGGAGGCAGCCGCTTCCCGTTTCCACGCCGAGAAGAAAACCCACTATAAGCATAAACGCCCCGATACAGAAGGGATTCATTGGCTTTCCAGCATGGTAAAATGCTCCTCCTGTGGTAGAAGTCTGATTGTCGGCACAAAATATAAAAACGGTGCCGTTCAGTTTCAGTGCGGCGGCTATAATCACGGACAGTGCCACGATTCTCACGCCGTTTCATCGAACAGACTGATTCCTGCTATTTTATCCGAACTTGAAAAAATTGCCGCACATCCGGATACCGAAGGCTGCCGCTACACCGTACGCCGCGAACTTCCTGCATCCGATGAACTGGATGTTTATGTGCCGCTCCTTGCCAAAGCACAGCAGAGATTGAAAAAGGCAAAGGATGCCTACTTGAATGATATTGATACTCTGGAGGAATACCGCTCCAATAAAATGAATATCGAAAAGGAAATCGCAGAATTGAAGGAGCATATCGCAGAGATTGAAGAACGGCAGAATATGCCCTTCGACCAAGCCGCCTTTTCAACAAAAATTGCATCCGTTATTGAAATCCTGCGTGATGATTCCCGCCAGATGGAAGATAAACGAAAAGCGTTTAAATCTATCTGTGATAAGATAATCTTTCATAAACATGATAGCAGCCTTGAGCTGTTTTTAATTGATCAGTAAGCCTATACTCTAATGAAGTATGGGGGTGCAGATGGCGAGTTGGGTGCCTCCCTGCGGTATCTCAGCCAGAAATTTACGATGGTAACGCCTGAGGCAAAGGCAACGCTGAATGACATTGCTACAGAGGAATATGTGTGTTGCATCTATCAATTATTCCATTCATACAGCAGAATAAGAAAATAAAAACCCCATCCTTGATGGGGCTTTTATTTTCATTTTCCCCATGAAAAATTGCAACTACACTTCGCATTTTCTCCCCAACTTATCACAAATCAGCATTTTCTGATAAGTTCCATAAAAAAAGACCCCGGGCCCGAAGGTCACCGGAGTACATTCAATGGATCCTCTCGGACTTGAACCGAAGACCGTCCGGTTATGAGCCGGATGCTCTAACCAACTGAGCTAAGAATCCAGATGCCCCGCAATGCCGCATCGGGGCATATTCAATTTAAAGGAGATAGGGTTTCTTCGCAGCTGCCGGAATCGAACCGACGCACTCACTTGTGCCCACTCTCTTGCTGCGTTAGTGCCGGGTTGCCCCGGCAAGGGGAAAAAAATGCTGCTCCACAGCGTAATGAGAAAGAAACCTGACAACTTTCTGTCTCGGCACTGCCATTATAGCATGTTTCGCAGAAGGGGGTGTAAAGAAAAACCCCCTTTTCTGCAAATTTTCTTATCATTTTGTTGCGGTCAACAAAATGGTATCCTCTTTCCGTTTCCGAGTTAAATTTTCCATTCTGTAGTGTATCCGCTGCCAAATTTGAACAGCTTCTTCACTTCCGCCTGTTGCGCAGCCGTAAGTCCAAGCTCATTCATCAGATCCGCTATTATGTATTGCTTCTCCAAATTCTTCTTACTTTTATCATTGTACAGTTCCCCATATTTCATTCGGATTTTCAGGTAATCATTCATCCCAATGCCGGCCTCTCGCAGCGTGCGGATCTTGCTCCGCTCCTTCTCCTTGCTGTCTTTCTGCACAAATTTTTCCATGTAAATGTATTCCTTCTCATCGTCCGAAATCATCGCATCCTGCAAAGCAGCCTTTTTCGGCGTATCGCTTTTGTAGTCCGCCGCCCGCATCAGGTAGTCCGCAACCTCGCCCATGCTGTTTGTCCAGCTAAAGTAGTCCAGAATCTCCTTGTCCTTCTGGTCGTCCTTCAGTATGCTTCTGTAAAGGATTGCCTTCTGCTCCGCGCTCAGGGGTGCGCTGCGAATCGCTCTGCGCTTGTCTCTCCCCTTGTCCTCTCGGTTCATTTTGTTGATGCTTTCAAAGGCTGTGGTGTTCTTTGCCCCTGCCTGCCGCAGCTTCTCATAGGTTTCCGTGCTCTTTTCGTTCAAGGTTCGGTTCTTCTCCATGTGCGCCTGCGCCTCCGGCACTGCCCATTTCCCGAAAAGTGCCGCCTGCAGCCAGTTTGTTTTCTTGTCTTGGTCAACCGCAAACTGTAGCTTTTCCCCCTTGTTCGTCTGGGTGTAGCTGCCGCCCTTTCGCATCATGTTGATGCCCTGTAAGGTTTTTCGCACCTGTCCGCCCCCGACAAAGGGATTTAAGTAAGTAGCCACAGGAATCGCCGTTTCCCTCAAAATCTCTGCGGTTGCCTTTTCCTTTCTTTCTTCTCCTGCTTCTGCATCCGCAATATGCCCGATAAAGCTAAGAGGGTGCGGCTGTGCCGATTGCAGAGGCGTTCGTCCGCCGCCGAATACTACCCCGCCGATAAAGGGAATATTTCCGCCAATTTCCTCCGCTGTACCTTCGATTACGGCAGAGGGGGCTTTTTTCTCCCTCTTTTCCGTCAGCTGCACGCCGTTTCCGCTTATGGCATCCCCCAGAATGTCAAGCGTGTTCCGCAGGGTTTCCCCCGTTGCATCGCCGTAAGCCTCTCTTGCGATTCCAATGGGGTCTAATGCGCTTCTCCTGCCTGTCATTTTTTCATAAAGGTCATTGTAGATGTAAGCCCCTATCGCAATCCCCATGTATGCCCGAAACATCCCAACGGCATTTTTCTGTTCCTCTCTCGGAATGTCCTTGATAATGTGGGAAAGCTGATTGTTTACCTCAAGCTGAAACATTGTCAGCGGCTTGATGAATATTGCTTTTGAATGAAAAATCGTAGGCATTGCGCCCTTGCTTCTCCCTGCAAAAAGTCCTCTTGCAAATTCATCCGCAGCCTGAATAGCTGCATCCTCCGTCATGCCCTTTTTCAGATTGTCGTAATAACGGCTGCGCCAAACTGCCTGCGTGGTGAATTTGTCCGCCGCCTCCATCCATTGCAGAGGGTTCAGATTGCCGCCCGTTTCCTGCAGCTTCTGCAGCCAGTTCTTGTAGGTGCGCTCTGTGCCGCCTCTGGTCGCAAGAAAGGCGCTCCTTCTCGTCAGCTCGTCCATGTCGCTTTTCGCCATGTTTACAAGCGATTCCTTTAGCCCCCGCAGGTTGCTGCCAATGCTCATTCGCGCCATGCTCTGTGTCGCAGGAATCAGGTTCGTCAGTGCAGAGCCGATGTTGCCGGCTACCATGTTTCCGGCAACCTTATTGCTGATGTTGTCAATCACCCTGTAATAGGAACGCCCTGTTCCGTGCTTTTCCAGTGCCCTGTCAAGGTCATGCTTTTTCCCTGCCAGCAAATTTGCGTAAAGCTCAAGGTTGTTCACATAATTCTGCATCTTGCGATTTTTGTCGCCGTCTGCGTATTTCTTTGCAATCTGGTCTTTTATTTCCTCAAGCTCTTCCTCGGTTTTCGGCTTTTTCTTCCGCAGCTCGTCAATCTGCTTTTTAATCCCATCGTCAGAAAGGTTGTATCGGAAATATTCTGCCATGCTCCGTATCCGTCCGATGTCATCCGTGTGGTAAATCACATCAGAAACTGTCTCCATGTATTGGTCAAAGGCACGCAAAGCGTCATAGTCTGTCTGTGTTCCCTTTCTTTCCAGTAGGTTGCCGCTCCATCTTTTTCTCGGTCGGAAGGTTTCCGTTCTTCCGGCAATGTCCATCGGCAGCTCCTTTGCCGCAACGTCAATCCCCATCGCCTGTGCCATCTGCAGCAGAGGATCCTTCGGGTCGTCAAAATTCATGTGTGGGAAGTAGCCGTCAATGTAGCCAATCGGGTCAAAGCCGTTGCGAATCAGCACCTCGTTAACCATCCCATGCAGCTTCTTGTATGCTTTCTGTAAAAAAACGATCCCCTTGTCAATTCTCTCCTGCTGCTCCGGCCGCAGCTGCTCTCTGATGTTTGCAATCTCCTTCTGCAATTCAGCATAGCTTTCCGCAGGCGCACCGCTTGCCTGCGCCTGCCGCAGGGCGAATTCCTTTTCCCCTAAATATTGCACCAGTGCGCTCTCGCTGATTTTCTTCTTGTCCACCTCCGGCAGCTGAATGTTCAGATTGTTCCTCGTGTCAATCTTAAGCTTTTCCAGTGCCTGTGCAGAATCGTTAATCATCAGCACGCGCTTTCTCTCGTTTTCATGAATCGGGGTGAAAGCCCAGTCAATGATTTCTTTTGCCTTTTTCTCGTTCGGGGCAATGTCGTAAAGGTTTCGCTCCTGTGTCTCCCTGCCGTAGCCAAGCGCAATCGCCTTGTCCTTCCAGCCTTCCTCTGCGCCTTCCTTTAAGTGAATATCGCCGATAACCTCTGCCGCCTCCTTGTGCCGTTTGGCAGCAACAAATCTTTTGTGCTCAATGATTTTTTCCTCAACATCGTGCAAAGGCTTCTGAATATCGTATTGCTGCTTTACCAGTGCATATCTCGGCCCAAGGTATTTCTGTGCCTGCACCTCCGGCACATTGCCGTCCAGCATGTCTCGCAGAACGTTTTTCTCCATCTCGCTCAGATCTGCGTTTTTCTGTCTCTCCGCTGCCTTCTGCAGGCGGTATCTCTCCTTGTGCCAGCCCTGCACCTCGTCTGTTGTCACCTTGCCGTAGTCAATCTTTCCTAAAAGGTTGGAATGTACTGCGTCCGCCTTTGCGGCAACCTTTTCCCCGTAAGCCTTCTTTACGGCCATCGTGTCTGTCAGCCTGTCCAATGCGCGGTTAAAGTTTGCCTGATAATCGCTCTTTTCCAGTCCGATGTTTCCCTTGAGCTTTTCTGCAATCTTGCGAATCTGCCAGAGCTGCTCTGCCTCGTTGTCAATCCCTTCGGGGAAGTATGCGGGAAAATCTCGCCGCAGCTCGTTGTAAAAGGGCGTAATGTTGGTGTCTCTGCCAATCTTGATTTTCCCCAGCACACCCTTCATCTTGTGGTTCCATGTCGTAATGTCCGCAATGTCCGCCGCAGCGTCCACCCCAAGAAGGAGTTTCTTCTCTCTCAGCTTCTTTTTCAGTCCGTATGTCCCTGTTTTGCTTTCTCCGCTAATCCGGAATAGCTGTTCAAAAAGCTCATTTCTTGTCTTTTCGCTGATACTCCCTTCCTTTGCCTCAAGCATCACCTGCTGCAGTGCATCCGAAATCTGCTGTCTGCTGCGCTTGCCCTGCAAATTGAAAATACTGCTCACCTCGTCTGCCACATCTCGCAAAATCCCCTTCTCTGTCCGCAGCGTCTCCTGTGTTGTCAGCAGCTTGGTAAGCTCCTGCTTTCTTTCCTCAAAGGCTCTTGTTGCCTCGCGGATTGCCTTCGGGTCGCCGCCCGTTTTCTCGTCGATTTCCTTCAGCTTCGCATTTCTGTATTCTGCACTGTTCAGCTGTGCAAGCTCTGCCTCCATCTTCTGCCGCTCCGCCTTTGTCATCCTCTCCGCCAGCACGTTTCGGTTCTCCGCCATGCTCTCTGCCGCCGCCTGAATTGTCTCCTCTCTGGCAGTGTTCATCGTCTTTCCTGCCGCATCCGCTTCCTTGACACCCTCCGCCGCCTGCAGCTTATGCCCTTTCTGAATGTTTTTCAATTCCTCCGCATTGACAATCCCCTTCCGCTGTGCTATCCTAAGCATAGGATCTGCATCAGTGTTGAACGGCTCGGGGAATTGTACCCCGGTGCTTAGGGAGCTGTTGCGGATCCTTTCTTTGTCCATAAAAAGAATATTTCCTTTCTTTTCCTGTTCTTCCATAAAAGAACGGAATCCCTTTCTCCCATACATAGAAGGAATCATATTCCCTATCTCTGTTGTACCATCTTTAGCAACCTTAATCGGAACAATAATAGGCTGATTGTATTTATCAACCATATCTGTTAATACAACAATACTGCCCTCCTGTGTGTTCGATTTTAAAATTGCCATCGGGTTTCTCATTTTTTCCGGAATCTGGCGAATCACCTCAAATCCAAGGTCATGCCCCTGCAGCTTTTTTATCTGGTTCTCACTCATGCCCGTTCCCTTTGCAAGTGCCTGTCGGTATCCTGCAGGATATGCAACCTTAGGCACAACGCTCTGGGGCATCAGCATTTCCCCTTCAATCATGCCGTATTTTTTCAGAATTTCCGGTGTTTTCCCAAGTTTAATATGCTCACTGGATAACATCTTTCCCGTCATGCTTTTTTCAATCTGCTTTGGAATCCGTTTTGTGGCAAGCCTTGGCTCAAGCACCTCTCCAACCTTCTTCGCCCCGGCTCCCAGTGCCGCAAGCCCCACGTTAAACGCCGCATCTGTTGCCTCCTGCTTGCCAACATCCTTTGCAATCTCCCTGCGGCTCTTTCCGTCTGCCATGCCGGCCGCAATCGTCATCGGCGTGTTCACCATTGTGTCCGCCGCCTGCTGTCCCAGCAGCCCTGCCGCCACTCTCGCCGCCTTAGCGTTTTTCGGGTTCAGTAGAATTTTGGCCGCCGCCTTCTGCGCAATGTCCGGTGCTGTGCTTGCCGTCATCTTTCTGCCAAGCGCGCTTGCCCCCTTGAGGGTTGCCTCCTCTGCCGCCTTGCCGATGGTCATATAGCCTGCGCCTGCCTTGGCAAATTCTCCTGTCAGCTTGCCTGCTGTTGCCATGCCCTTGTGGTTGTTCTGTGTCTGCTGAAAGAGTGCCTGTATCGCATCATTCTGTTTCGTCAGCGCATCGTTTCCGATCAGCTTTACCGCCGCGTTCTTGGTGTTGCCGCCCATGCCTTCCAGCAGTCCTGCCGTAAAGGCTGCACTTGGCAGCTTCTTCTGCAGCTCCGCCTGCTTCTGTGCCGCCCTCCGGTATGCCGCAAGGTCTGTGCTTTTGTTCTTGTGCAAATCCTGCCCGATGCTCTGCATCTCTTTTCTGATTGCCCTGCTCTTTTTGTGCTTTTCCAGCAGATTCTTCACTGCGTCTTTCGCTCCGGTGTCTCGCACCACCTCCACAGGCTGCCCCCCGGAACGCAAAGAGGCGGCGGATTTCTCCGCCTGCCCCATCTTTTTTAATTCCTTTTTCGCATCATATTTTTTCAGTTCCTCTAAGGATAACCAAGCCATTTGCCGCACCTCCGCCTGTTATTTCATCGTTTTCAGGAAAGCATTGTAGGTAGCCTCGTTGATTGTTCCGTTTTTCAGCATATTTTGAATTGCAGTGTTTACAAGCGGATTGCTCTTTGTCCCGTAGTAATTCACAAGGTTCTGCAATTTCATCAAGCCTGCTGCACTGACATCCGTTGTCCCTTTCCCTGTTCCGCTACTACTGCTACCGCCGTTTCCGCCGTTTCCGCCGCCGCTTTTTCCGCTTCCTTTTTTACTGCTTCTTGTCCCTCCGCCGCTCCCTCGTGTCACACTGCTGTTCACCTTAGCGATGTTCGCCCTTGTCAGCATTGCATCCAGTGCAAGCTGCTCCAGCTCTGCATCCTGCATCCGCTTCAGGTATGTTGTGTCATAGCCCATTGCCGCCAGCTTCTTGTAATCGCCCATCTGCAATGCAAGGTCAATCTGCTGCTGCCGCAGTGTGTCCGCATATTGCTTGCTTGCCAGATTCTCCTGATAGGTCTGGCTGTTCAGGCTGTCGCTGTATTCCCGCAAGCCCTGCTTGTAGTTCGCCGCCCATTGGTTCCAGCTGTTTCGGTTCGCCGCCTCGCTCTGCCATGCGTTCATCGCCTGCTGTTTTGCGTCCGCATAATAGCCGCTGATGTCGCTGTCAGCCTGTGTCCGCGCCTGCAATGCCTGCAAAGCATAGTCTCTTAATGCCTGCTGTCTTGCCTGCTCGTTGCTTGCAAGGTTGTTTTCATAGTTCGCCGCAAGCGAAAGGTTCGCGCTCTCGCTGCCGCCCCCGCTGATGCCCAGTGCCGCAAGCTGCTGCGGCAGTGCGTTTTCATTCTGCCGCTTTAAGATGTATGCCTGCCTTGCCAGCTCGTCATAATTGCTGTTTGCCTTCTCCTGCTCCGTTCGGTTCTGCGCCAGTGCGGCGGAAAGCAGTGCCTTCCTCTGCTCCGCAAGGCTTTCTGCCATCTCGTTGTAGCCGCCGAAAAGCTCGTCCTTCGTCATCCCTGTGTATTCGGGCAGCTCCTGCTTTTCCCCGAAAAGGTTGTTGTAATTGCTGTAAATCTGGTTGGTGTAGCCCTTGTTCGTCCCGTTCGCGTTCATCCAGTTCAGCTTGTTCTGCCGCTCCTTCTCCAGCTGCACCATTTCCTGCGTGCTGCTTGCGTTCTTTATCGCCGCCGCATAGTCCTTGTTCGGGTCGAAGTAGCCGAATTGCCCGTAAACGGAATTTGCCGCCGCGTCCGCCCCTGTGCCGTAGCCTGCCGCTGTCAGCGGTGTGCCGCTTGCCGCCGTGCCGCTGTCTCCGCCGCCGGATGCTGTTTTCAGAGCCACTCCGTTCGGCGCAGTGTAAAGCCCGATGCCGTTGTTCCCCTCCGTAATGCCGCCGCCGTATTTTGCCAGCAGCTCCGCATTGGAAAGCTTCACGTCATTCGGGTCGGAAAGGCGGAAGGCGAAGGTGTTGTTTTCCTTTCCTGCCAGTCTTTCGTTCACTCTCTGCATCTCCTTTGCTACCCGTGCATCGTGTCCGGCAATGTTCCCCCCGGTGTATCGGTTCACAAAATTGCCGTCCTTATCGTATGTTGTCGTTGTCACCGTCCCCCGGTTGTATTGGTCTACAATCTTGTTCCCAAGCTCGTCTCCGCGTACCACCAAATCGCGCACCCAGCCGATGTTGTTCTCGCCTAAGCCGTAGCCGTTGCTGTTCGCTAAGGGATAATATCTGTAGTTGTCCCTCAGCTTCTCCGCAGCCCTGTGCGCCGCTGTCATGCCGCCTTGGTCGCCTGCCGCCTTCGCCTCGTTGTATTTCTGCTGATAGCTTTTTAAAAGCGTCTGGTCGGGAAGGCTCATGCTCCCGTCCCCGTTGTAGGTTCCCTCGCCGCTCTCCGCCTTCTGGTGGGCGTATTGTCTTGTGATGTAAGCCTGTAGGGCTGCCCGCTGCGCCGCGTCCGTGCTCCCGAAGGAGGTCGGCGCGGTCGGGTTTTCCGCCTCTGCCGCCGCCGCTGTCTGGGTCTGCGTGGTCGCTGTCGGCTGTATTGCCGCCTTGTTCGTGTTGTTCAGTGCCGCCTCCGTGCTGCGGTATTGCCCCTGCGGTGCGCTTGCCTGCGGCATCCCGCCGTAAATGTCGTTTGTGTAGCCCTTCGTGTTCGTTCCGCTCGCGTTCATCCAGTTCAGCTTGTTCTGCCTCTCCGCAATCAGCTTCGCCTGCTTCACGGGGTCTTTCTCGTTCCGGATGGCTGCCGCGTAGTCCAGATTTTTGTCAAAATAGCCGCCGCTGCTATTTCCCTTTCCGTCTCCGCCGGAGGAAGAGTTTCCCTTTCCAGAAGAGCTGTAAGAGCCGCCGTAAATGCTGTTTGTGTAGCCCTTCGTGTTCGTCCCTGCGGCGTTCATGGCATCAATCTTATTCTGTCTCTCTGCCTTTAGCTGCGCCTGCTTCGCAGGGTTCTTTTCTGCTTTAATGGCTGCCGCGTAGTCCTTTTTCGGGTTATAATAGCCTGCCAAGATCTCACCTCCTTATTTTTTTGCAAGAAAAAAGCGACTTTGCAGATCCGCATCGTCGCTTTTCCTTATGTTTGTAACAGTTCAACCGCTGTTATTTATGTCAGTTTTCCTCGCTTCGCTTCGGAAACCGCTATATTTCGCCGTCCATTCCTCGCCTCACCCAACCTGTCGGTCAGACGTTCGCTCGTCATAACCGGACGGCTCAACCGCTACTTGAGAATTATAATCTTCCTTCTCTCTCCGTCCCAGAGCACCGCATGCCCCATCGTCTCTGCAATAAAGCGCAGGGGCACCAGCGTCCGCCCCGTTCTCTCGTCAAGGATGGGTGCCTGCTCCATCAGCCGCTTGCCGCCGTCTACCAGTGCCGTCTGGTTGCCGATGGAAAGCTCAATGTCGTGCGCTCTGCTGCGGATGATAATGCGGCGGCTCTTTGCAAGCCATTCCACCCTGCATCCAAGGCTCTCGCCCACAAAGCGCAGGGGCACAAGCGTCCGCCCTGTTTTCTCGTCCACAATGGGCGGCTGGTCAAGGGTAATCTCCTTCCCGTCGTCAAATGCCTTGTCCTTCCCGATGAAAAGCTCCACCGCCGTCCCCTGCAGGTTCTCCCTCGCAAGGTCAATCGCGGTGAACATGTCCATCACAAACCCCATCCCGAAGTCCTTCGTCCGGTAGGTGATGTATTCGTAGGGAATCCAGAAGAAACCGTCCTCTCCCCAATCCTCGCCCCAGCTGTTCTGGCATTCCAGAAAGCCCTTGTAGTGTCTGCCGTGAATCGTCTTTTCCTTCGTGTCATCGTAGCCGATAATCAGCACCGCATGTCCGCCGATCAGGAATGTCCCTAAGGGAAGTCCAATACATCCCTCTGTGGGCGAATAGATTTCCTCCGAACAGGTCATCCCTAAAAGCACGGGATTCTGATTGGCGAGAGAGAGCTTCACTTCCTCCAGTGTGTCCACCCTCGCGTAGTTTCTGCAGTAAAAACGACCAATGCGCTTTGCCTCCTCATCCGTCACCGCCAAGGGGGGAAAGTGCAGCTTGCCTGTTTTCTTGAAGCTCTCTTGGTCGTAGCTTGTAAAGGGGTAAAATACCTCGTCAAAAACCCCGTCCTTGCATAATGCCTTGCAAACGTCTAAAAGCGTGCTGCCCTCGGTGTATGCAATGCCGTCCCTCGCCTTCACCGCTTTGGCAAGCCCCAGAGGGGAAAAGTTGTATCTCCGTTCGCCCCAGTCCAGTGTCTCCTGCAAATTTTTCAGCGCAGTCCCTGCAAAGCTGTGGCAAAAGCCGCTCTTGCCCTGTCTGCGAATCGGGCCGCAGCTCTGCCGCAGGCTCACTCGCTTCGGCAGCTCTCCCCCGCTGCATACGATTTTGCCGTAATGCCAGTCCCGCTCGTCTCTGGGGCTTTTCAGTAATGTTAAAGGTTCTTTCATTTCCTTCCCTCCCTTGCCTTGAAAAGCCTGTCTGTCAGTGCCATTGTCCGCAGCATGTCCTCGGAAAGGTGCATCCGGTTCGGATCCGCAAAGCATCCCCTTGTAATCATCTCCTGCACCAGCTCCTTCGCCCATGTCGGCACCTCCGCAAGCGTTTCGTAACGCTTTTCCATCTCTGTCTCCCTCTTTTCCTTCCAATCTGCCGCCACCTCAAAATGGGAACGGTCGGGCGTGTCCCATCTGCCGCCCCAGGTAATCCCCAGTTTTTCCGCAATCCTTCCGCATCTGTCGAAAAATGCTGCGTCGGCGTATTCCTGCCCCTTTACGTTCTTGCATACGTCCCACGCCAGCCGTCCGGTGTGGCGGCTTTTTCTCGTCCATGTGATAATCGTGCCGGCTCTCGTCCTGCCCTGTGCGTAAAGGTAGTCCTGCCGCTCCTGTGTGCGGTAGGTCTCCGTAATCAGAACGGCAAGCCCTTCCCTTTCGCACTCACGCAGAAATGCCCGGCATGCCGCCTGTGCCACAGGCAAAAGCGCGCCAATGTCTCTGCATGCCTTCGTCTCATTTGCCATCGTCCTCGCCCCCGATGCTTGCCGCAGCGTCAATCCGCTCCGCTGCAATCTTCAGTCCCTTAATCAGCATAGGCGGCACGTTTACGCCCATTTCCACCATGTTCTCCAAAATGCTCCTGATTTCGTTTACCAGATAGTTCGCCAGCACAAACCACCCGATAAATTGCATGAAGCCAAGCCCCACGCCGATGGTCTCACCCATCTGCGCAAAGGAATAGCCGATGTAAAAGGCGATTGCGATAACCACCCAGTACCAGACCTTCTTCATCGCGCCAATTGCGCCTACCTTGCTGCAGCTTTCCCCCTTCATGCGGCTTTTTGCCCAGCCTGTCAGCCAGTCGATGAGGTTGAACGCCAGAAAGCCGGCAAAGAGAAACCAGTATTTCCCCAATGCCGCCGCCATCGCCGCCAAAAGCGCGCCGCCAATCATGTTTACCTTGCAAAATGCACCTGTCATGCGCCTGTCTCCTTTCATCCCATCATGCCGATCAGCTCTTGATACTGCTCCTCTGTAATGCGGTTCGCCATCAGGAATACATCCAGCTTGTTTAGCATGTCCTCCTTGTTGTAAGCCCCTCTTTCAATCAGCTTTTTCAGTCTTGCGTATGTCATAATGCAATCTCTCCTTTCAAATCTCTAATTCCTTCATGCAGACCAGATAGTCCACATTGATTGCTGTCTCCAAAATCGCCTGCTCCTGCTCCGTCAGCGTTTCCTGCGCCGCCTGTGTCTCTCCGCCCGGCTTCGGGTATTTCGTCCGCCCCTTTTCCTCGCCTGCCGCATTCAAAAATGTTTCCACGATGAAAACTGCGCCGTTCTCCGTCAGCTCCTCTGTCCTTTTCCTCAGCATCCCTTGCCCTCCTTTTAGTCCTCGTCCAGCAGATACCCTACGCCGCAGTTGAAAGTGGCATAGGTGTTGCTGTTTTTCTCAAATGTGTTGGAAACCCGAATCTCCACCGATTCCTGGAAGGGGATGTATGCCGCAATCGGGAAATAGCAGTATAGCTGATTATAATTGCCGGTCTGTCGCGCAAGGTATTCCGCCTCAGAGCAGGAAAATACATTTATGTCCGTATCAGATCCCAAGCCTGCAATTCTGGTAGGCAAATAGCCATAATTCCCAAGCCCGACAAAGCTCTCCGGCGGTGCCATCTGCAAATACATATTCGCACTGCCTCCGTAATAGTTTTCCTTAATATTCGCCTGCAGCTTCCCATCGATGTAAAGCTGTATCTTCATCTGTGTGCCGCTCTGCGAAGGCAGGTTCGTGAAAACTTCGGAAACCTCCGCCCAAAGCAGCTTTCCCTTGCCATGCACGCTGAAAATCTCCTTGTCTGCATAGCCGTCCAGCTCCGGCTGCTTCACGCTGCCCGAAAGCGTTCTCACAACCTGCACCGCCCCCGTGGCATTGCTTTCCTGCAATTCCTTCAAAAATCCTTTCATGCTCCTTCACCCCCTTATTTCGCCGTAAATTTCTGCACTGCCAGATAACCATCGCCATTTTCGGTAAATGTGGACGGTGCCATCGTGATGGCGTTCACATTCGTGCTTGCTACGCTGCCCGGCTGTTTTGTGCCTGTCTTTTTCTGTGCAATCACTGTCCCGTTGTATGTCACACTCACGCTATCGCTGCTTGAGCCGTAATAGCCGCACGCACACGCCAGAAAGGCATTGGGTGCTGCGGAAGTGGTTGCCCAGCTGTTCGCATTCTCAACACTATCCTGTGAGCCAAGCTGTGCTGCGCCAAAAAGCGTGGTCGCCTTCGTCAATGTATTGTAAATGCTCTTTATTAGCGTATCCGAAGCATTCACCGCCTGCAGGAATTTCAGCATATCCGCAGTTTGCTTGTATGCCTTTGCAATCGCCTGCAGTGCAACGCCGGAGGCAGCAACGGCGGTCATGGCTGTGCTGCTCGCAGCA
>ENA-OOZG01000693-OOZG01000693.1-human-gut-metagenome-genome-assembly--contig:-NODE-693-length-27039-cov-3.400534_pt1 | contig 27039 bp, 18 predicted proteins | sample MGYA00241706_ERZ501384 | MGnify/ENA primary metagenome ERZ501384 (study PRJEB25962, sample SAMEA2042742) | human gut metagenome | biome: human gut; feature: human-associated habitat; material: faeces...
TCTATGAGAAAATCAACACTGCCATCAAAGCCGTTGGCGACGAGAACGTTCGCACCAATGATTATGCCAAAAAGTCGATTCATCAGGCATTGATTTCCGGCTCCGGACGCGACTGGAGAATCGGTCCCTTTAAAAAGGACCTGTACCAGACCCCCTCTCAGGACGATGTGATGGAGGATATTCTTTCCTCTGCACAGAAGCTCGGGGTCGATGTTTCGATTGAAGATTGATTGTACCGCTTTTCAAGGGGCCTTTTGGGGCATCCTTTTAAAGAATAGACCAACAGAATGTTATGCGGTGTTTGCCAGCATTGTGAATCGGCGGACACCAACCAATAGGAGGAACGAAAAAGATGAAAGCTAGACTTCCAAAAGGCATGGGCGGCGGCGCACAGAATATGCAGTCGATGATTAAGCAGGCCCAGAAGATGCAGGAAGAGATGGAAAAAACCCAGGAAGAACTCAATGAGAAAGAGTACACCACCTCCTCCGGCGGCGGCATGGTAGAGTGTACCATCAACGGCAAAAAGGAAATCGTCTCCCTGAACATCAAGCCGGAAGCAGTTGACCCGGAAGATGTCGAGATTCTGCAGGACATGATCGTCGGCGCAGTCAACGAAGCAATCCGCATGGTAGAGGAAATCCACTCCAGCGAGATGGAAAAAATCACCAACGGCCTGTCCCTGCCGGGTATTTTTTAATCCATGAAATATGATGTAATGCCGCTGACCCACTTGGTCGAACAGTTTGCCCGTCTGCCGGGCATCGGCAGAAAGACCGCCCAGCGGCTTGCCTTCTATGTTCTCAACCTTCCGCATGACAAGGCAAAGGAATTTGCCGATGCCATTCTGGAGGCGCACGAGAAGATTCATCCCTGTGCGGTCTGCCAAAACCTGACCGACCGGGAAACCTGCCAGATTTGCTCTGACCCTGCCCGCGACCGCAGCACCATCTGTGTCGTGGAGGGCCCCAGAGATGTCCTTGCCATCGAAAAGACCCGGGAGTATCAGGGATTGTACCATGTTCTGCATGGGCTGATTTCCCCGATGAACCAAAAGGGTCCCGACGACCTGACCATCCGCCAGCTGCTCTCTCGGATTCAGGAGGGCGGTGTGCAGGAGGTTATCATGGCAACCAACCCCACTGTTGAGGGGGAAACAACCGCCATGTATATTGCCCGTCTGCTCAAGCCTCTGGGCATCAAGGTCACCCGTCTGGCATCGGGCATCCCGATGGGCGGCAATCTGGAGTATGCGGACGAGGTCACCCTCTTCCGTGCCTTGGAAGGCAGACAGGAATTATAAAAAAATCGCTTAGGGCGTTTCCCGCAAAGGGCTCCTAAACCATTTTAAAGATTCATAGAAAACGGTGTAACCTTATCGTTGATGGGTTGCACCGTTTTTTTTGCAAATTTTCTCATGAAACATTGTAACTCCGGCTATATGTGTTCGAAACATCGCCAAAAGCTCTCATGGATTGTTGTAGTATTTTACGATTGACAAATTTATGATAAAGCGTTATACTACACTCAACAACACGAATATATTAGGTGGTTTGTCATCATGACAAGCGTTCCCTCCTCTTGGGCAATTTCTTGAACAAGGGAATATAAAATCCAGAAAAAGAAAGGGGTCATTATTTTGAAAAATCTAAAAGCATTGGTCGTATTGCTGATGAGCTTGCTTGTGTTCAGTGCTTGCTCTGAACCGCCAAAGCCTGTAGAAACGGACATCGAAACGGAGCCACCAATCAAAGAAGCTACATTAGAGCATTCTGCCGAGGAAGATGCCGCAAAGGCAGAAGCCGAGAAAAAGGCCGCCGAGGATGCTGCAAAGGCAGAAGCTGAGAAAAAGGCTGCCGAGACGGATATTTGGAAACAAATCGAAAGCAGCTACTACCTATCCTCCAGCCAAGGCAGCTCAATGCTCAATACCATCGATGCCAGCTTTTTACAAAGCGGAAATCTTTCCTCCCATACAATCGCACCAACACGGTCCAGCATCAATCTAAACTCGCACGAAGGCATCGAAACCTTCATCCAAAACATCAACGAAACAGGATTGAAGGCTTCTTTGCTGGACACCAACACATTCTTGGGGCTTGTCGAGGACGACTCTAACTCGGTCTCATCAACTGCATTGATTAAAAACGGCGTTCTCAGCCAAGTCATGACGGGAGACCAAGGCAAATTCTACCTCTTTCATCTATCCTCTCAAGATAAAGAACTGCTCTCCTCGAGCGGATTGAACTGCAATCAAACTACTGCTTCCTTCGTCTTTTTCGATGGGTTTGCAACCGGAATCGTTTTCGACGACGGAAGCAATCAAATGGTAAAAGTCTACTCCTCCTATCAAGACATCATTCCAAGCAGTACGATTCTTTCTCTGAACAAGTTTCTCGACACTCTAAAAAACAGCGAAGAACTCTTGACCGAAGGTACGCAAGAGAATCAAAATCTCGACCCAAGCAAGCCCGATGTCACGGTTGGATATAAAATTTCTCGAAGCCCTCGCGCTTCGGGAGGTTTTTTGGTTTTCTGCGGATTTTCCTTGGAATTTGGGATGAATTTCCGCTCAAAATTGTGATTTTCGTCCAAAATTTAACGAAATCTTTCACAATCTTTTAACACCTTTTCTCGATTTTGCTCCGTTTTCTGCTCAAATTTTCCTGTTTTTTCCAGAAAATTGCCTGTTTTTTTCCAAATCATAACATCATGTTACTGTTTGAATAAATGCCGTCATTATGCGGTTTTTTGCAGTTTCTCCTGCAAAATTCTCCCGGAAATTCCCTTTTATTCAAGATAACTTTACGCTTTTGTTAAAAATCATCATAGAAAGTTGAAGAAAAATTCATAAAAGGCTTGAAAAAAAGGGGGATTGACGCTATACTTAAGACAGCTATGGACCGTCTGTAGGACGGTTATTTTGGGCGAAACATACAAGCAGAAAGGAAGATTTTATGAAGAAGTTATCATTCTTACTTGCTGTGATTATGGCGCTGACCTTCACCGCTTGCGGCGGCGGAAACAACGGCGGCAACACAGCAAACACCGACACCAAGCAGGAAGAAACCACCAAGACCGAGGAAAAGACCGAGGAGAAAAAAGAGGCTTCTACCGCAACCTCTCCTGACAATGATCTGGTAATCGCAATGCAGGCAGATGCAACCCATCTGGACCCTCACGTATCCGGCAACGGCGTTTCCAACACTGTTACCAACACCATGTATGAATCTCTGGTTACCTTCGACGCTGACACCAACATCGTTCCAATGCTTGCAAAAGAGTGGACCATGTCTGAGGACGGCAAATCCTACACCTTCACCCTCAACGAAGGCATTACCTTCCATGACGGCGAGCCATTCAACGCTGAAGCTGTTATCGCAAACTGGGAGCGCGGTCAGGCTGACCAGACTCTGAGAATCTACTCCCAGACCAAGGCTTGGGTCAATGCAGTAGCTGACAGTGAGTACCAGCTCACCATCACTCTGGACCAGCCAAACAACACCTTCCTGAACAAACTGACTCAGGTTAGAATCGTTAGCCCAAAAGCAATCAAAGAGCTGGGTAAAGACGGCCTTGCAAAAGCATCCGCTGGTACCGGCCCATACATCTTCTCCGAGCGTGTTGACGGCGGCTACACCAAGATGGTCCGCAACGAAAACTACTGGCGAGAAGGTCCTAAAGTAGACACCCTGACCTTCAAGGTTGTTCCAGAGGACGGCGCTCGTATCGCTATGCTGCAGACCGGCGAAGCTGACATCATCACTCCGGTTCCTCCGATCCAGGTAGAAAAAATCGCAAACAACTCCGACATCATTGTACAGAACGAAAAAGGTATCACCTATCGTTATGTTACCCTGAACAAAAACTACACTCTGGCTGACGGCAGAAAACCATTCGACGATGTAAGAGTTCGTCAGGCTATGAACTACGCATTCGACAGCGAAGCATTCTGCCAGGTTGTTTTCCAGGGCTACGCTGTAAAACCAACCTCCATCTTCTCCAGCTCCATCATGTACTACGCTGAGCAGACCCCATACGACAAGGATCTGGACAAAGCAAAAGCTCTGATGGAAGATGCTGGCTACGCAGACGGCTTCCCGGTTACCATCTGGGTTGACAACACCACCATCGAGATGCAGGGCGCTGAATTCGTAAAACAGCAGATGGCTGAAATCAACATCGATGTCAACGTTGAACCACAGGAATCCACCGTTATCGCTGACAGAACCTCTGCTCCGGAAGACCAGACAGAAGTTCAGATGTGGTATGTAAACTGGAGCTCCGGTTCTTACGAGGCTGACGGCTCTATGAGAAGCATCCTCCACGGCGACAAATACCCACCGGCTGGCTACAACACCGCATTCTACAACAACGCAGAATTCAACAAGCTGCTGGACGCCGCTCTTGTTGCAACCGACAGCGCAGAGATTGCTGAGCTCTACAGCAAAGCACAGGCTATCGCTTGGGAAGAATGTCCTTGGATCTTCCTCGCAAACGATAACTCCATCTCTGCTATGAGAAGCTACGTTAAGGGTCTGACCTACAAACCAGGCGGCGACATCGTATTTACAACAGCAGAGCTTGCTCAGTAAGCTTCCATCATTATTAAATACGAAACTATTTAATAATAAAAAAGAGAAAGGAGTAGTAAATAATTACTACTCCTTTCTTAGCAGAAGGGGGAAAATTCTATATGAGCCGTTACTTCGTCAAGCGTATCCTGGAAACGATTCCGTTGATGCTGGTAATCTCAATTTTTGTATTTATGTTCATTCATCTGATTCCGGGTGACCCTGCCCGAACCATCGCCGGTCTGGACGCAGAGGAATCTCAGGTTGAGGCAATCCGTGAGGAATACGGCCTGAACAAGCCAATCGTCTCTCAGTATGTTGACTACATGGTAAAGCTCTTTAAGGGCGACATGGGCCGCAGCATGAAATCCAATGTACCGGTCTCTGACCTGATTGCAGACAGAATGCCTCAGACCCTCAAGCTGGTGCTGGCAGGTATCATCTGGGCGCCTGTTCTGGGTATCTTCATCGGTGTTGTTTCCGCAATCAACCACGGAAAGGCACTGGACCATATCTGTATGCTGATTGCAATCATGGGCCTGTCGGCTCCGGGCTTCTGGCTGGGCTTGATGGGCATCCAGATTTTCTCTGTAGAGCTCGGCTGGCTGCCATCGGGCGGTCTGGACACTTGGAAGGGCTTTGTCCTGCCTTCCTTCACCATGGGCTGTGGCATCATGGCAGTTCTTGCCAGATACTCCCGTTCCTCCATGTTGGAAACCCTGCGTGAGGACTATGTCCGCACCGCCAGAGCAAAGGGTCAGAAGGAATCGATGGTCATGTTTGCCCATGCGTTCCGCAACTCTCTGATTCAGGTTGTCACCATTCTGGGTCTTCAGATTGGTGGTCTGCTCTCCGGTTCGGTACTGACCGAAACCGTATTCTCGATTCCTGGTATCGGCCGTCTGCTGACAGACTCCATCCAGTTCCGAGATTATGCCGTTACCCAGGGACTGCTGATGATGTTCGCTCTCCAGTATGTACTCATCAACCTGATCGTCGACCTGTTGTACGGTGTCATCAATCCTAAGATCAGGCTCGACTAGTAAAGTAGAAGGAGGAGTAATCCCTTATGTCTGATATTCATGAGAACGCAGCAAACAATACAGGCTTCGAATCAAATTACATTGATGAAAACATCAAGGCAGACCAGACCAGCAAAGCCAAAGCCTTCGTCAAAAAATTCATGAAGAGAAAAACCGCTGTTCTGGGTCTGGTTATCATCATCCTGCTGGTAATCCTCGCAATCGTAGGACCTTCTCTGGCTCCTTATGATTATAATGAATATGATTACGCCAATGTTCTGTCCGGTCCAAGCGCAGAGCACTGGTTCGGAACAGACCACTACGGCCGCGACATCTTCAGCCGTATGCTGGTCGGCACCAGACTGACCCTGGGCGTTTCCCTGTCGGCGGTTGTCATCGGTGCAGCACTCGGTACTGTGCTGGGTCTGCTCGCCGGCTACTACGGAGGCATCGTTGAGATGCTGGTCATGCGTGGTTCGGACGTGCTGTTCAGCTTCCCGGATATCCTGCTCGCCATCGCAATCGTTGCCATCCTCGGCCCTGGCATCATCAACGTCCTGATTGCGGTTATGGTCTTTACCGTACCGAGCTTTGCCCGTATCATGCGAAGCGCAACTCTGGCGGTCAAGGGCTCCCTCTATGTTGAGGTTGCACAGAGCCTTGGCTGCAAGGACGGACGCCTGCTGTTTGTCCACATCTTCCCGGGCACCATCCAGTCTCTGATCGTCAACTTTACCATGAGAATCGGTTCCGCTATCATGGCGGCAGCATCTTTGAGCTTCCTCGGATTTGGCGCAAATGTCACCGAGCCGGAGTGGGGCGCAATGCTTTCTCAGGGCAGAAACTATATCGGCATCGCATCCCACATGGTATACTTCCCCGGTCTGGTCATCTTTGTGACCGTACTTGCGTTCAACCTGTTCGGCGATGGCTTGAGAGATACGCTTGACCCGAAGATTAAGTAACGGGTAAGACGAGGAAAGGAGCACATTATGGCACAGGAAAGACTTTTGACCGTCAATCAGCTGCGTACTGAATTTATGCAGGGCAAAAAGTCCAGCGTAACCGCAATCAATGAAATCAGCTTCCATATCGACAAGGGCGAGATTCTGGGCTTGGTAGGCGAATCCGGCTGCGGAAAGAGCGTTACCTCCCTGTCGATCATGCGTCTTTTGAACTTCACCTCCGGTAAAATCACCAAGGGCGAGGTCATCTTTGACGGAAAGGATATGCTCAAGCTCAACGATAAAGAGATTCGTGAGATCCGCGGCGGCAAGATGAGCATGATTTTCCAGGAACCAATGAGCAGCTTGAACCCTGCTATGCGAATCGACAAACAGATGATCGAAGGCATCCGCCTGCACACCGACCTCTCCAAGGCAGAGGCACGCCAGCGGGCTGCCAAGATTCTGGCACAGGTCGGCATCCCGGACCCAGAGCGCGTTCTGAAAAACTATCCACATCAACTCTCCGGCGGTATGAGCCAGCGTGTTATGATCGCGATGGCAATGAGCTGTAACCCACAGCTGCTGATTGCCGACGAGCCAACCACCGCGCTGGACGTTACCATTCAGGCACAGATTCTGGACCTGATGAAGAAGATTCAGCAGGAGGAGGGCATGAGCATCCTGCTCATCACCCACGACCTCGGTGTTGTTGCAGAGATGTGTACCCGCGTCATCGTTATGTACGCCGGCGAAATCGTGGAGGAAGCTCCGGTAGACATCCTGTTCAACAATCCAACCCATCCATATACTCAGGGTCTGATCGCCTCCGTTCCAAAGCTCGGCTCCGGCGTCAAGGTCCTGCCAAGCATCCCCGGAAGCGTACCGGACCTGTCGATGCTGCCGAAGGGCTGCCGCTTTGCACCACGATGCAAATATGCAACCGAACGCTGCCACAACGAAGAGCCGGAGCTGTTTGAAATCAGCGCGCACCAGAAGTGCAGATGCTGGATGGCTGGCAAAACTGCAAAGGAGGACAAGTAGGTATGGGAACTCTTGTATCGGTAAAAAATATTTCTAAGACCTTCCCGGTCGGCAAGAACCTGTTCGGAAAACCGGATAAATTTGTTCATGCAGTAAACAACGTCAGCTTCGATATTCAGGAAGGTGAGACCTTCTCGGTGGTAGGCGAGTCCGGCTGCGGCAAAAGCACCACCGGTCGTCTGATCGACCATCTGCTGATTCCGGACAGCGGCGAAATCTGGTTTGAAAATCAGGAAATCAGCAAGTATTCTCAGGAACAGATGCGCCCTCTGAGAAAGGATATCCAGATGATTTTCCAAGACCCGGCAGGCAGCCTGAATCCTCGTATGAGGGTTGAGGACCTTGTAGAGGAGCCGCTGCTCATCCACACCAAGATGTCCAAGGCAGAGCGCATGAAGGTCGTTCACGAGCTGCTGGAGACCGTTGGTCTGAGTGCAAAGCACGCCAAACGCTATCCGCACGAATTCTCGGGCGGTCAGAAACAGCGTATCGGCATCGCCCGCGCACTGACTGTAAGACCGAAGCTCATCATCGCTGACGAGCCAATCTCCGCGCTGGACGTTTCCATTCAGGCACAGGTTCTGAACCTGATGCATGACCTTCAGCAGAAATTCAATCTGACCTATATGTTCATCTCCCACGACCTGTCGGTTGTTGAGATGATTTCCGACCGAATCGCTGTTATGTACCTCGGCTATGTCGTCGAGATGGCACCGAAAACCACCCTGTATGCAAACCCATCTCATCCATACACACAGGCTCTGCTTTCCGCAGTTCCGATTCCGGACCCGGGTCACCAGAAAGACCGCATCATTCTGGAAGGCGATATCCCAAGCACCATCAACCTTCCACAGGGCTGCCCATTTGCAGCACGCTGCAAGATGTGCAAACCGGAATGTCTGGAAAGAAAGCCAGAAACCAAAGAGATCGAGCCAGGTCATTTTGTGGCCTGCCACCTGTTCTAATCAGCATTTCAAAAAGGGAGACTCTGTTATCGCAGAGTCTCCCTTTTCTTTGTCTTAATTTGCGCAGAGCCTCTGTGCGACTCTCTGCGCCTTTTGGATGATTTTCCGCTAACCTTTCTCTTTTCTTTCTAAAATCCCTGAGAGCGTCTCTCACCGCCGCTCTCAAAACAGGTGGTTTTTCCTTCTTTTGGAAGGTTCCCAAAGTGGAAATCACCCTATTTCATTGTTTCCTGATTGTATATTTTGATGTCGATATTACTAAAAAGGGATATCCTTCCCCGTTTCCAAACCCCGCTCAAAAAGCATCTTGGTTCGGTAACGTTCCGGATATCCCTTCTGTTTTGCCCAAAATCCTGTATTTTTAAATACATTCAGTATATTCGTGTTCCATTTTAACTGAAATCGGGCTGTTTTCTGCTGTTGTCCCCGTTAGTACCGGAAGAAAATATAGCAGAGAGCCGGAATCAAAAAGGCCAGTCCAATCAGAACATCCGCAATCAGCCGAACCAGCTTGGTCTGGTCGTCGGTCAGCTCGATGGTGTCCTCCAGCTCCTCCTCCACATAGTCAATCATCTGCTTGGTCCAATGATTTTTCTTCTTCCGCTTTGGAACCTCCTCCATCAGATGATGAAAGGTCATGCCATCCAATCGCAGATATTCCACCCATGCCATTGCCAGCAGGCAGATACCCCAGCACAGCACCGGATATTCCCAAACCGAGCGCAGCTGGTTGAGATTAAACAGATTGTCCCACAACAGTGACAGCGCAACGCCCAGACCGACCCTTGGAATACATTTATAGAGAACTGGTCGAAGCAGAATTCCTTTGATATTTTCCATTTTATCATTCTCCCCGTTTTCCTTATTGAAAAAATCAATCGTACATTCTCTATTGTAGTATAGGGGGATTCCTCTTGTCAACCCATGATTTGTTAATAAAGCACAAACCAGCCTGAGCGTCTGCTCAGGCTGGTTCAATCGTACTATTTCAGATGTTCCTCTGCGATTGCCTTCATCTCCTCGGTGATGTAGGCATCGGCATTGGTTTCCCAATTCTTCATCTTATAAGCGAGACATCCGTATACCGCGTTCATCTTGCTGTAGAGGTTAATTTTGGTCAAGCACCACGGTACGTTGTAGTACTGTGGAAGCACCAGAACGTGCTCCAGCATATAGGCTTCCGCCTCTGCAAAGGCTTCGTAACGGGCATCCAAGTCATCCACAATGGCATCTGCCTTCTCAACCAGAGCGGTAAATTCCTTGTAGGTATCCAGCAGCTGCTTGGTGTTCTCGGTCTCCGGAACATCGTTGATGTTCGACTGGGTTCTCGCATAGTAAGCGGAATCGTTGCCGTAGGTCTCCTGTCCCAGATAGTTCATCGGGTCACCGTAGTCAGCGCCCCATCCGTTCATGGTGATGGAGTGGAGGTGTGGATTGAGCACCTCCTGTGTCTGGCTGGAAACATAGGTTTTGATGTTCAGCTTGAGGAAATCGTCTCCCAAGCTGTTGGAGATTGCCTGAGCCATGACATTGGCGCTGTCCAGAGACACCTGATTGGATGCGGAGATGTAGTAATCCATCTCAACCGGGAAGGTGACACCCTGAGCAGTCAGCTCCTCGATGGCCTGTTTCTTGTACTGCTCATATTTTGCATCGTCCAGACGAACCATCTTCTCGCCGTTCATGTCCGGCAGGCCCATCTTTTTCTGAACCAGCTTGGTGTACTCGGTGCCGTCCGAGGTATAAACCAGACCCTTCATGGTGTAGAAGTTGTTCTCGCAGGACATCGGGTTGATGGTGTTGATGCGGGTATAGAATTCCGATGCATTGTAGCCATAGTAGAGGGCTTTTCGGAACGCCTCGTTGGCGATTGCGTTGTTCCAGTTGTCATCCGGGGTTCCATCTTCCTTCATCTTGTTGTAGTTGAAGTGCCACTGATAGGAGAATGTGGTTGCTGGCTGCTCGACCAGATAATCGTAGTATGGGTTTTCCGGATTGTCGTGGATGGTTTTCAGGTTGCTCTCTGTCAGCTCAACGTAGTCGATTTCTCCTGTCTGGTACAGCTGATATGCGACATCGTTGGATTCTACCATTCTAATTGTAACGGTATCGAACAGCTTGCAATCTTTATCCCAGTATTTTGGATTCTTGGTAAAGACCTTCTCGTTGTTCTGGACATAGGTTGTGATGGTGTATGGGCCATTGTACCACATATTTGTGTTGTCCATTCCCTTGACCTGTGCCGGGCCTCCCAGTTCCTCCACCATTCCCTGTGACATCGGCCATAAGCAAGCATAGGAGGCAACAGTGTCAAAATACGGCTTGGAGGCGATGCAGTGGTAGGTCACGGTCCGCTCGTCCGGGGTCTCGATTCCAACCATCTCGCGGAATTTGGAGCTTTCCTCGGCGGTCAGAGCAAATGCTTCTTCTTCGGTCAGGGACTTGGTGTATTCGTAATACTCCTTGGCTCCCTTGATCATCTCATTCGGCATGGAGGTATTGGCGGATTCGTTCTTGTGGAAGTTGAGCACCCACTCCAAACCAGTCGCGAAATCCTGTGCCGTGCAGGCTGCCTTCTCGTTTCCGTTAACATCGACCCAACTGAGTCCATCACGCAGATGGAAGGTCCAGGTCTTGCTGTCGTCCTCGCTCTCCCAGCTCTCTGCCATACAAGGGACGACTTTGCCATATGTGTCGGCCTCCAACAGTCCCTCCACGCAGTTTGCAAGGTTTTCCAGTCCGGCTACCGACTCGGAACTAAGGGCGTTAAAATCGGAAATCTCACGGGTAACAGGTTTGGAAAGACAAAGGTTGGTAATTTCTTTTGTCTCCTTCTTGGCTTCTGCCTTGGCTTCGGTTTTTTCTTCAAATTTACCTGCCGGTTTTTCTTCGGTAGATGCGCTTTTGGAAGTGTCTGTTGCTTCTGTTTTCTGACTGGAGCAACCACTCAAGAGGCACACAGCTGCCATCATGAGTGCTGTCAGTTTTGAAACCTTTTGTTTCATCATATTTCCTCCTTGTTTCGTTTCAAATTTCCTTCTGGAAAATCCAAACGATTTTTCTTTTTTGACGCATAGTCTCCACGAAGCAACCGGTCCATTATTGCTAACGATTTAACGCGCTAAAAAATATTGGTATCAGAATATCACACGATTCCATGCTTGTCAATCATTTCTTTTGCGTTTATTTACAATTCAGTAATTTTTATAGTAAAACTTTAAAACTTTTCCGCTTTTTTGTGATAAAGTGAATATCATTTCCTCCCGTTTCCCATTTTTGAAAAAAAGAATCCGGATTACTTTTGCGGGTAAGGCATTTTGAAACAAATCCGACGGACAATTTTTTCTATTTTTGCACAAAAAAAAGAGCCGACCAAACGGTCGGCTCTTTTTCGAGCAAGCATTATTTTTTGTCTGCTTCTGCAATTTCTTTTCTGTACTGATCCAATTCTTTCTGGTTGCCATAGACAAAATGCTCTGGCAGAATTTCTTCCCAGACTGGTTTGTCAACAGAATAGTCATGCACAGATGGGTCGTAAACAAGAAGTTTCTTCTTTTTCTCGACCTCTGGGTCTGGCTGTGGAACAGCAGACAGCAGGGCTTTGGTGTATGGATGCAGCGGATGACGGAAGAGTTCTTCTGCCTCTGCCAGCTCCACGATTCTGCCCTTGTGGATAACTGCGATTCTGTCCGAGATGAAACGTACAACGGACAGGTCATGAGCGATGAACAGGTAGGTCAAACCTCTTTCCTTTTTCAGGCGGTTGAGCAGGTTCAATACCTGTGCACGGATGGATACGTCCAGTGCAGAAATCGGCTCGTCAGCAACGATAAACTCAGGCTCCATAACCAGAGCACGAGCAATACCGATACGCTGTCTCTGACCACCGGAGAACTCATGTGGGAAACGGGATGCGAACTCAGGCAGAAGACCTACTTCGCGCAGAGCTTTCTGTACCTTGTCCTCACGATCCGCTTCGTCCTTGTAGAGGTGGTGGTTGATCAGACCTTCAGAAACGATGTAGTCAACCTTTGCTCTTTCATTCAGAGAAGCCATTGGGTCCTGGAAAATCATCTGACATTTCCGGATAACTTCTTTGTCAAGCTCTTTGGAGATTTTACCGCTGATTCTCTGGCCTTTGAAGCAAATTTCACCAGCAGAAGTCGGGTTGATTCTCAGGATTGCACGGCCGATTGTGGTTTTACCAGAACCGGATTCACCAACCAGAGAGAATGTTTCTCCCTTGTAAATATCAAAATTTACATGGTCAACGGCAATAAATTTCTTTTTACCCGATCCAAAGCTGATCTGCAAATCTTTAATTTCGATTAATTTTTCTCTCTCTGCCATGCCATTAACCTCTCTCTCTCATTCTCTCACGCAGGCGGCGGATAGCATCTGGCTGCTCAATCTTTGGAGCACGAGGATCCAGATACCATGTTTTCGCCTTATGCGTTTCAGAAATGCTGAAGAATGGTGGCTCTTTTTCAAAATCAATCGCCAGCGCTCTCTTATTACGAGGAGCAAAAGCATCGCCTTTGATCTTGTTGAACAGGTTCGGTGGAGTACCATCGATCGATGGCAGCTCTTCGCCTTTTACACCCAGCTGTGGCAGAGCGGAAAGCAGTGCCCAGGTATATGGATGCCATGCATCGTAGAAGATTTCGTTTACCAGACCGTACTCAACGATCTGTCCAGCATACATAACAGCTACACGGTCAGCAACGTTTGCAACAACGCCCAAGTCATGGGTGATGTAGATAACGGTCATGTGCAGCTCAGTCTGCAGGCTGCGAACCAGGTCCAGAATCTGAGCCTGGATGGTAACGTCCAGAGCAGTGGTAGGCTCGTCACAAATCAGAATCTGCGGACGGCAAGCAACTGCGATTGCAATAACAACACGCTGTCTCATACCACCGGAGAACTCATGTGGATACTGGTTGTAACGGCGTTCCGGGTCAGGAATACCTACCTTCTTCAGCATCTCCAGAGCTTCTTTCTTTGCCTCTTCGCCCTTCAATCCCTGATGCAGCTCAATACTTTCCTGAATCTGTTTACCTATTTTTTTCAGTGGGTTCAGAGAGGTCATTGGGTCCTGCATTACCATGGCAATCTTCTTGCCTCGGATTGTAAGCCACTCTTTTTCAGTTTTGTATTTGGAAATATCTACTCCATCATAAGTAATGGAGCCACCAGTAATGCTACCGTTAGCATCCAGCATACCGATAAAGGATTTTGTAAATACCGATTTACCGGAACCGGATTCACCTACGATCGCGAGGGTTTCACCTTCATACAGATCCAGAGAGCATCTCCGAATAGCTGTCAATTTACGACCACGCAGACTGAACTGGATTTCCACATCTTTAGCAGATAAAATTGGTTCTTTTGCCATTTGTGTTTCCCTCCTGTTCTCTTATTATACGTGATTTCGTGGGTCAGAAGCATCCGAGAATGCGTTACCAATCAGGTAGAAGGTAACTGTGATAATGGATACGATTACTGCTGGGAAAATCAGCAGGTAAGGGTAATCCAGGAAGTATGCACGTGCATTTCTCAGCAAAATACCCAGAGAAGGTGTGTTGATATCAAGACCAAGACCGAGGTAAGACAGCATGGATTCCATGTTGATGGTACCAGGGATGGACAGAGCCAGACGCAGGATGATAACGCTGATCAGCTGCGGCAGGATGTTCTTCACCAGAACGCGGTGGATTGGGGTACCCAGAGTTCTGGAAGCGAGGTTGAACTCACGGTCACGGTACATCATAACCAGATTTCGAACGTTTCTTGCCATAACAAGCCATCCGAAACAGATCAGGGATACACACATGATGAAGAAGCTCTGGCCAACCAGAAGAGCAATCAGGGTCATGTAGATAATCATTGGAACGTTGTTGATGATGTTGTACAGCTCGGTGAAGAAGCGGTCCAGCTGACGGACGTAACCCCAGATACAACCGATGGTGATACCCAGCGCACATTCACCCAGTGCAACGATCAGAGCCAGCTTGATGGAGGTCTGGGATGCGTACCAAACCTGGCACCAGTAGTCACGGCCAATGTTGTCGGTACCGAACCAGTACTCACCGTTTGGCGAGATAAATGCTTTCGAGCTGTCGGTTACCAGAGATGCATAGTCATATTTTCCGATTGCCAGTGCAATGAAGGAGAAAATAACCAGTGCGAAGAAAATGATAGACAGGACAACTGCGGATTTTTTCTTCATGAAGTTCTGGAAAACGGATTTCCAGTAAGAGTAGTCCGAATAGCCAGTCATCTCTGCTGCTTCCGGAGAGTACTCAACGAAGGTAAATAAGCTATCTTCGTTCGGAAGTTTCTGATCTACTACTTTGTTCTGATCTTCCACTATCTTGTACCTCCTTTGCTTGTCAGAGTAATTCTTGGGTCGATGATCATCATGAGCACGTCGCCCAGAAATACACCTAAAATACCCAAGCTAGCGTACAGAATAACCAGAGTCTGTACAACGTTGGTGTCGTAACGGTTGATAGCGTCGGTCAGCAGAGGACCCATACCTGGTACAGAGAAGAATCTCTCGGTCAGCAGGGAGCCGCCGATGGTGGACAACAGGGATGCAGGCAGGTACTGAGCAAGCGGAACGAATGCGTTTCTCAGAACGTGTCTGAGCATGATCTTTTTGGTAGACATACCTTTTACACGAGCCAGCTTGATGTAGTCCTTGTTGATTTCGTCGATCATGTAACGTCTGGTCCACAGAGCCCACCATGCGATGGAACCGATGGACAAACAGATCAACGGCAGGATACTGGATGGACCTGGATTTCTGGTGGAATACATGGATGGCAGTCCAAGCACTCGTGAACCAAAAATCAAAATCAGGGAGTAGGAAACCAGCGCCGGAACTGCGTTTACGAAGATGGTATACGCTGTACCGATGTGGTCGGCAAGTCTGTCTTTGTGTCTTGCCTGCAGGATGCCAAGCAGAACACCGACTACCATGGAAAACACAACGGAAATCAGACCGAGTTTCATCGAGATAGCAAACTTGCCACCGATAACCTTAACAACCGGTACACCGTTCTGAATACGTCTGGATTCGCCGAAATTGAGGTGAGCGAGGTCACCGTAGAATTTGAACAGCTGTTTCGGGAGCGGGTCAAGAAGGCCGGCTGCCAGAAGCTGTTCCTGTTTCTGCTCCTCTGTGAACTTCATCAACTGTTCTTCTGTGAAGTAGTAGTCAGTTGGGAGCATTCTGAGCAGTAAGAATACGATTGTGACAATGATCAAAACCGTAATCAGGGACTGCCCCAGTCTCTTTACAGTATACTTGAACATAGAGTTCTTCCCTTCCATCATGGACCATCCTCTCTCTCAGAAGGATGGTCCGTCACAAATGTTCTTTCAGAAAAAATTAGTCGAAGTTGATAGTGCCTACTTTTTCTTCGGTGGTGTATGGGGTGGTCTTGGTTACCCAGTTCTTAACCTTGTTGTTTACGCCGCCGAATTTAGCAAACATTCTGGAATCGTTGTCGATCTTGGATACACACCAACCAATGGAGTAGTTGGAAGGTACAACCAGAGCGTTTTCCAGCATGTAAGCTTCTGCTTTTGCGTATGCAGCATAGCGAGCATCCATGTCGTCGGTGATTGCGTTTGCGTCTTCTACCATCTTGGTGTACTCTTTGTAGGTGTCAACGAGTTCAACCTGATAGTCTTTTGGCTCGGTGATTTCGTTTACATAAGAGTAGTTTGCAGAATAGTACGCATTGTCGCCGCCGTAGGTTTCCTGACCGAGGTAGTTCTGTGGGTCAGCGTAGTCAGCGCCCCAGCCGTTGTTAGCCCAAGAATGGAGGTGTGGAGTAACAACTTCTTTTCTAATGGACTGAACGTAGGTCTTGATGTCCAGTACAACAAAGTCATCGCCCATGCTGTTGGAGATGGTCTGTTTGAGGACGTTTGCAGAGTCCAGAGCAGTCTGGTTGGAGCCGGAGATGTAGTGGTCGATGTGAACTGGGAAGGTAACGCCGATTGCGCCCAGCTCTTCCATTGCCTGTTTCTTGTACTGTTCAAATTTTTCTTTGTCCAGTCTTACTGGGGTCTCGCCGTTTTCCATTGGCAGACCCATTTCTTTACGAACCAGCTCGGTGTAGTCGGTGCCGTCGGAAGCGAAGCACAGGCCCTTCATGGTGTAGAAGTTATTCTCGATAACCATCGGGGTCAGAGCGTTTGTTCTCTTCCAGTAGTCAACCATGTTGAAGCCATAGTAGAATGCTCTTCTGAAGGAGGTGTTTGCAACTGCCTTGTTCCAGTTTTCATCTGGAGTGCCGTCTTCTTTGTTCTTGTTGAAGTTCCAGTGCCACTGATAGGAGTACTTGGATTCAACGTCCGGTACCAGATAATCGTGCCACTTGTTGTCCTCTTTGTTGATTTCGTTCAGACGAGCTTCGCCCAGAGGAGCGTAGTCAACTTCTTCGTTCTCCCAGTACTGCCAAGTCAGGTCACCGGATTCTACCATCTTGAAGGTAACGGTGTCGAACAGGTGGCAATCCTGATCCCAATACATTGGGTTCTTGGTGTAGATTTTCTCGTTGCCCTGAGTGTAGGTGGTCATGGTGTATGGGCCATTGTACCACATATTCTCGTTGTTCATGGATTTAACATTTGCAGGGCCGCCCAGCTCGTCGATCATGCCTTGTGCCATTGGGTACAGACAGCTGTAGGTTGCTACAGATGGGAAGTATGGCATTGGAGCGGTACAGGTGTAAGTAACGGTGTATTCGTCCGGAGTTTCCATCTTAACCATTTCGCGGAATTTGGAGCCTTCCCCAGCGGTCAGAGCCATTGCCTCATCTTCGCTCAGGGTCTTGGTCCACTCGTAGTATTCATTTGCACCTTCGATCATTTCCAGAGGCATCGAGGTGTTGGAAGAATCGTTCTTATAGAAGTTCAGTACCCACTCCAGACCGGTTGCAAAGTCTTCCGAGGTGGTAGCTGCTTTTTCGTTGCCGTTTACGTCAACCCATTTTACATTGTCGCGCAGGTTGAAGGTCCAAGTTTTACCGCCGTCCTGGCTGTCCCAAGTCTCTGCGATACATGGAACCAATTCACCGGCAGGGTTAGATTCCAGCAAGCTGTCTACCAAGTTACAAAGGTTTTCACTATCTTCTGCTCTCTGGGAGTACAGAATGTTGAAGGTCTCCAGCTCACGGGTTGCTGCTTTGGTGATAACGAGGTCTTTGATCTCGTATTTTTCATCGCCCTGGCTCTCAGCTTCCTTCTTGTCATCCTTTTTCTCTTCTTTTTTGTCAGAGGATGTCTGAGACGACGAAGGAGCGTCCGTCTTCTTGTCATCAGGCTTGTCGGTTTCAGATCCACCGCCGCCGCAGCCGCTGAGCAACAGGGATGCCATCAAGGTTAATGCTAAAAATCTCGATGTTGTTTTTTTCATATTCATCCTCTTTTCTCATGTTTTTGGAGTCGGCAAATCCTTTCCTGTCGATTTTGCCGCTCCTTTTTTGTGTATTTCTCACACACTTTACCTTCATCCGAAGATGAAGTATAGTCATATCATACCAAAAAGTGACGCCATTGTCAATAATGAATAAAAATTTTTCCGAATTGGCAAAATTTTAATCTATATTGTTGTTCACTTTGCAATCATTTTTGTAAGTAACCTCCATTTACAAACTCAATTCCATAAAAAGTTCATAAAAAAAATCCGGCTCGTCAGGGCTTATCCCTTTACGTGAGCTTCCTTGATAGCTGCCATCTCTTCGGTGGTGTAGCCGTCAGCGTTAGTCTCCCAGTTTTTCATCTTTTCGTTCTGGCTGCCGTACATTGCGTTCATCTTGCTGTACACATTGATCTTGCTCAGGCACCATGGAACGCTGTAGTAGTTCGGGATAACCAGGCCGTGCTGGATCAGGTATGCTTCTGCTTTCGCATAGGCTGCATAACGGGCATCGAGGTCGTCGCAGATTGTGTCTGCCTGTTTCACCATCTCGGTAAATTCCTTGTAGCAGTCGATCAGAGCCTTGGTAGCCGGTGTTTCCTCTACATCAACGATGTAGTTGTACTTGTTGGAATAGAAGGCGTTGTCGTTGCCGTAGGTCTCCTGACCCAGATAGTTCTGTGGGTCACCGTAGTCAGCGCCCCAACCTCTCAGGGTGATGGAGTGCAGCTTCGGATCGAATACTTCCTGACGCTCACTGGAAACGTAGGTCTTGATGTTGAGCTTGACATAATCGTCGCCCAAGCTGCTGGAGAGAGCTTGACCGAAAACGGTTGCGCTGTCCAGTGCGACCTGGTTGCTGGCTGCGATGTAGTAATCCACCTCAACCGGGAAGGTAACACCCAGAGCGGTCAGCTCCTCGATTGCCTGCTGTTTATACTGCTCTGCCTTTTCTGCATCCAGACGGACAATCTTCTGGCCGTCCTCTTTTGGCAGACCCAGTTCCTTTTTCACCAGATCGGTGTAGTCGGTGCCGTCGCTGGTGTAGCACAGGCCCTTCATGGTGAAGCACTCGTTCTCACAGCTCATCGGATTGATGGTGTTGGAGCGTTTGTAGTACTCGGTCAGATTCAGTCCGTAGTACCAGGACAGACGGAAGGCTTCGTTTGCGATTGCGGTGTTCCAGTTGGTATCCGGTGCGCCGTCCTTCATCTTGTCGAAGTTAAAGTGAATCTGGTAGGAATATTTATCCGCCGGTTTTTCTACCCGATATTGATAGTACGCATTCTTCTCGTCCTGGCTGATGGTCTTGAGGTTGCTTTCGGTCAAGTCTACATAATCAACCTCGCCCGACTGGTACATCTGGAAGGCGATGTCGTTGGACTCTACCATACGAACGGTGACGGTATCGAACAGCTTGCAGTCTTTATCCCAGTAGGTTGGGTTTTTGGTAAAGACCTTCTCGTTGTTCTGAACATAGGAGGTCATGGTGTAGCAGCCGTTGTACCACATGGTGGTGTTGTCCATCGATTTTACGCCGTCTACGCCCAGCTCATCAATCATGCCCTGAGCGATAGGATACATACAAGCATAGGTTGCTACGGTGTCAAAGTATGGTTTTTCTTCGATACAGTGGTAGACTACGGTGTTGTCATCCGGAATCTCGATTCCCACCATCTCTAAGAATTTCGAGCCTTTGCCCGCTGTCAGCGCATACGCCTCTTCTTTGGAGAGGGATTTGGTATACTCGTAGTATTCCTTCGCGCCCTTAATCATCTCGTTTGGCATCGAGGTGTTGGACGAATCGTTTTTGTGGAAGTTGAGTACCCACTCCAAGCCGGTTGCAAAGTCCTGTGCGGTGCAGTCTGCTTTTTCGTTGGCATTCATGTCAACCCATTTTACACCGTCGCGCAGGTGGAAGGTCCAGGTCAGACCGCCGTCCTCGGTACCCCAATCGGTAGCCAGACAAGGTGCCAGCTCGCCGTAGGAATCCAGCTCCAGCAGAGGGTCGATCATGTTACAGAGGTTTTCAAAATCCTTTGCCATCTGGCTGTACAGGATATTGAAGGTTTCTATCTCACGGGTCGATACACGCGGAATCACGAGGTCTTTGATTTCTTTGACCTGTTTGGTTTCCTTGGCTTCCTCTTTCTTCTCGGTGTCCTTCGACTGCTCCTGATTTCCGGTCTTGGTGTCCCCACCCTCCTGCTTCGGCTCCTGTGTGCCGCAGGCGGCAAAGCTCATGGAAGCTGCCAGAGCCACCGCAATCAAAGCAAACATTTTTTTCTTCATGGATATCCTCCTTCACTGTCGTTCTGTTCCGATGGTTGAGTTTGTGTTCAAACATTTATAGATAATCGGGTCTGAATAAAAACCCACTTTCCACCTTTACTTATATCATATCAATCACAGGGTTTCGTGTCAATATGCCGGGTATTTTTCAACAGAACCGTAAAATTCCATGGTAAATTTTCATGAATATTCCAAAAATCCGCTTTTTCTGGTATAAATTTGCACCAATTTTTTGATAAATTTCATCATATATTCTCATGTTAATAAATAATAATCCGCACTTGTCATAACCTTTTATTTATATGCTTCCCCTGCCTTATCTGATTTTTTTGTGTACGAGCAAAAAAAGCAGAGGGAAAAATCCCTCTGCTCCTTTTGTGAAACGGCTCGTCATGTGACTTGTCATTTAGTTGGTTATGCGACTAACAGGTTAAACGACTGACTGGTTGTTCGACTTGTCGAACACCTGGTCATGCGACTTGTCGCTTGACCTTTGACCTTTGAACTTATGCGTTGTACTCTGCTTTGATGGCTTCCATCTCCTCGGTGGTGTAGCCGTCTTTCTTGGTTTCCCAGTTCTTCATCTTGCCGTTCTGGGAACCGAACATTGCGTTCATCTTGCTGTAGTTGTTGATCTTGGTCAAGCACCAACCAACGTCGTAGTAGTGCGGGAAGTTCAGGGCGTGCTCGATCATGTATGCTTCAGCGTCTGCGAAAGCATTGTAACGGGCATCCATATCGTCGTTGATTTTGCCGGCTTCATTGACCATTCTGGTGAATTCTCTGTAGGTATCCAGCAGAGCCTTGGTGTTCTCGTTTTCCGGAACGTCGTTGATGTAGGAGTAGGTTACAGCGTAGAATGCGTTATCGTTGTCCATAACCTCCTGAATCAGGTAGTTCTGTGGGTCGCCGTAGTCAGCACCCCAACCGTTGACACAGATCGAGTGTTTCTTCGGAACAAAAACTTCCTGCATCGAGCTCTGTACGTAGGTCTTGATATTGAGCTGTACAAAGTCGTCGCCCAAGCTGTCGGAGAATACCTGTTTGAATACGTTTGCGCCGTCCAGAGCAACCTGGTTGGAGCCGGAGATGTAGTAGTCAATCTGTACCGGGAAGGTAACGCCGATTGCGCTCAGCTCTTCCATTGCCTGTTTCTTATACTCTGCTGCCTTTTCCTTATCCAGACGAACCGGTTCTTTGCCGTCAGGCTTTGGCAGGCCCTGTTTCTCGCGAACGAGGTCAACATAGTCGGTGCCGTCGCTGGTGTAGCACAGGCCCTTCATGGTGTATGCGTTGTTCTCGCAGCTCATCGGGTTGATGGTGTTGGTTCTGCTCCAAGATGGGCGCAGGTCCAGACCGTAGCACCATGCCAGACGGAATGCTTCATTGGCAACTGCCTTGTTCCAGTTTTCGTCCGGTGTGCCGTCATCGTTTCTCTTATCGAAGTTGAAGTGAATCTGCCAAGAATATTTGGTTGGCATCTTCTCAACCAGATAGTTGTAGTGCTTGTTGTTCTTGTCTTTGTAGATGGTGCTCAGGTTGCTTTCCGACAGACCAACCGAGTCAATCTCGCCGTTGTCGTACATCTGGAAGGAGACGTCGTTGGACTCTACCATCTTAACGGTAACGGTGTCGAACAGGTGGCAATCCTTGTCCCAATAGGTTGGGTTCTGGGTGAGTACCTTTTCGTTGTTCTGGACATAGGTGGTCATGGTGTAGCCGCCGTTGTACCACATCGATTTGTTGTCCATCGCTTTTACGCCGGCAACGCCGCCAAGCTCATCGATCATGCCCTGAGCCATTGGGAACAGGCAGACATAGCTTGCTACCGAGTCAAAGTATGGTTTCGGGTCGGTACAGTGGTAGATAACGGTGTTGTCGTCCGGCACTTCGATGCCGACCATTTCGAGGAATTTGGAGCCGTCAGCAGCGTTGAGCGCCTGAGCCTCTGCCTCGTCCAAGCCCTTGGTGTACTCGTAGTACTCGGATGCACCTTTAATCATTTCGATTGGCATGGAGGTGTTGGAGGAGCCGTTCTTGTGGAAGTTCAGAATCCACTCCAAACCGGTTGCGAAGTCGCGGGCATTACAATCTGCCTTTTCGTTGGCATTCATGTCAACCCATTTTACGCCATCGCGCAGGTGGAAGGTCCAGTTCAGACCGCCATCGTTGGTTTCCCAAGTCTCCGCGATACAAGGAGCCAGACGGCCGTGGTTGTCATTTTCCAGCAGGCCTTCCCAGCAGTTGACGAGCATATCATGCTCCTTCTGGTTATTTGCATAGAGGATGTTGAAGGTTTCCAGCTCCCAGGTATGGGTCAAGCTCATGACCATATCTTTGATCTGGTATTTGTCCTCATCCTGTTTTGCTTCTTCTTTCTTGTCGTCCTTCTTTTCTTCGGTCTTCTTCTCGTCCTTCTTCTCAGAGGTTGCCTGTGTTGTGGTGTCTGCTGTTTTCTTGTCATCAGTCTTTTCCGTTCCGGAGCCACCGCCGCCGCAGCCGGCCAGCAGCATGGAAGCTGTCAAAAACAGGGCCATTACCTTTGAAGATGTTTTACTCATATCATTGTCTCCTTTGCCTCTGAATTTTTGTTCATAAGGGTAGGTGCATCCGGGATACCATTCCTTCGTACCCCTTGGGATTGTATTCTATGATAGTTCAAAAAATTCCATTTGTCAATAGTATCTAGAAATTTGTGTGAATACTTAATATTTTTATGGATTTTGTTTGGTCATAAAGTACGATATGAAGGTGCTGTGACGATTCTCTTTCCGTTTTTTGAACACCCCTCCCCATGGACGCAAAGGACGCAAAAAAGCAGGACGCCCCCTGTTGGGAACGCCCTGCCTGATGCTGATTTGATGAGAGCGCCGCATTGCCCTCCTGTCATTCGCTCAGCCTAGTTTGCTGCTTTGATTGCTTCCATCTCTTCGGTGGTGTAGCCGTCTGCGTTGGTCTCCCAGTTTTTAACCTTCGGGTTCTGGCAGCCGAATACCGCATTTTCCATACTGTATTGGTTAATCTTGCTGAGCACCCAGCTGGTGCTGTAGCTCTGTGGGAGACACAGTACATGGTTGATCAGGTAAGCCTCTGCTTTTGCGAATGCTTTGTAACGCTCATCCATGTTGTCAACGATCTTGTCAGCCTCTTCGAGCAGTCTAGTGTATTCTTTGTACTGGTCGATGAGGTCCTTGTTCCAATCAGTCTCCGGTACCTTGTTGATGTTGGAGTAGTTGTTGGAGTAGTATGCTGCGTCGTCACCGTATATTTCCTGAACCAGGTAGTTCTGTGGGTCACCGTAGTCAGCGCCCCAGCCGTTGCTGCAGATGGACTGGAGGCTTGGTGCATATACTTCCTGTCTTGCGGAAGAAACATAGGTCTTGATGTTCAGCTTGACATATTCATCGCCGAAGCTGTTGGAGAATGCCTGAGCCAAAACGTTTGCGGAGTCCAGAGCGGTCTGGTTGGAGCCGGAGATGTAGTAGTCTACCTCAACCGGGAAGGTAACGCCGATTGCGCTCAGCTCTTCCATTGCCTGTTTCTTGTACTGCTCAAATTTTTCTTTGTCCAGACGAACCATCTCTTCGCCGTTTGGCTCCGGCAGACCCAGCTCCTGACGAACCAGCTCGGTGTAGTCGGCGCCGTCGCTGGTGTAGCACAGGCCCTTCATGCTGTAGTATTCGTTCTCACAGCTCATCGGGCTGATGGCATTGGTTCTCTTGAAGTACTCTTTGAGGTTCAGTCCGTAGTACCAGGACAGACGGAAAGCTTCGTTTGCAGCTGCTTTGTTCCAGTTGTCGTCCGGAGTGTTCGCATCCTTCATCTTGTTGTAGTTGAAGCGGAGCTGATAGGAGTACTGCTTTGGACGGGTTTCAATCAGATAGTCGTGATAAGGGTTATTTGGGTTGCTGCTGATGGTCTGGAGGTTACTTTCGGTCAGTGAGACCTCATCAATCTCGCCGGACTGATACAGCTGGAAGGCAATGTCGTTGGACTCTACCATACGGTAGGTAACGGTGTCGAACAGCTTGCAGTCTTTATCCCAGTAGGTTGGGTTCTTGGTCAGAACCTTTTCGTTGTTCTGAACATAAGAGGTCATGGTGTAGCAGCCATTGTACCACATGGTGGTGTTGTTCATCGATTTTACGCCGTCTACACCCAGCTCGTCAACCATTGCCTGTGCTCTTGGGTACATACCAGCCCAGGTAGCCAGAGTGTCAAAGTATGGCTTTGTGTCGGTGCAGCGGTAGGTGATGGTGCTTGCATCCGGTGTTGCGATGCCGACCATCTCCTGGAACTTGGAGTTCTCGTCTGCGGTCAGAGCGTATGCCTCTTCCTGAGTCAGGCCCTTGGTGTATTCGTAGTATTCCTTTGCACCGTCAATCAGCTGGATTAGCTGAGAGGTGTGGGAAGCGTCGTTCTTGTAGAAGTTCAGTACCCACTCCATACCGGTTGCAAAGTCGTAGGAGGTGACATCTGCTTTCTCGTTGCCGTTCACGTCAACCCACTTCACGCCGTCACGGATGTGGAAGGTCCAGTTCAAACCGTTGTCCTCGGTGCCCCATTCGTCCGCCAGACAAGGAACGATCTTGCCCTTGGTGTCAACCTCAAGCAGAGGGTCAGTCAGGTTGGTCAGGAAGGTAAAATCTTCGAAGCTCTGGCTGTACAAAATGTCGAAGGTTTCAATTTCTTGGCTGGAGAGTCTGGTGATAACAAGGTCGGTCAGCTCTTTTTTGTCAGCTGCGTCCTTTTTCTCCTCGGTCTTCTGCTCGGTTTTCTGTTCGGTTTTGGTATCAGCGCTCTTGTCGTCGCCGGAGCTGCCTGCATTTCCGCCGCAGGCACTGAACAGCATCGATGCTGTCAGAGCGATTGCCAGCAGTTTGCACCATGTTTTTTTCATAAAGATGTCCTCCTTTTCGCACTCGACCCTTCTTTAAAAAAGAATAATCCGCTCTACACGCACACCTTTGAGCAAAGCATTTCATCATTTTATTCGGAGTGGTAAGGCCTTTACTTTATTTTTCGACCCGTTTTTCTTGGTCTTGCTTTATTATACTGAATTCAAATCAAGATGTCAATAAGTTTTGAGTATTTTGTATAATCGGCATAAATATTCGTGTATTTGATGTGAAAATCACCAAAGCAGACAATATTTAGACAATCTTCTGAATAAAATCTTGCACTATTCCATAAGAATTTGCATAAAGTTTCTAAAATTTTCCGATGCCGTTTCCACCCTGTTCGATTTTGATATAGTGTTCACTTTATATCTTCGTACAAAAAACAGGAGGAAAGAGCTTCCTCCTTCCTCCTGTGTCTTGGTGATTCGATTCTGAGAACCTATGCGTTTTCGTGCGCAGCTTTCAGCGCCTGCACCTCTTCGGTGGTGTAGCCGTTTGCGTTGGTTTCCCAGTTCTTCATCTTGGCATTCTGGATGCCGTACATCGCCTTCATCTTGCTGTATGGGTTTACCTTGGTCAGAATCCAGCCGGTGTTGTAGTAGTTTGGAATGGTGATAGCGTGCTGAATCAGGTAGGCCTCTGCCTTTGCAAAGGCTTCGTATCTGGCATCGAGGTCCTCGCAGATTGCGTTGGCTTCTTCTACCAGTCTGGTGTACTCGCGGTAGGTGTCCAGCAGATCCTTGGTAGCGTCGTTCTCCGCAACATCGTTGATGTTAGAAACGGTTCTGGAGTAGTATGCAATTTCGTTATAGGTTTCCTGCATCAGGTAGTTCTGCGGGTCGCCGTAGTCAGCGCCCCAGCCGGAGATGTTGATACCCTGAAGCTGTGGTTTATGAACCTCTTTGCTCAAGCTGGAAACATAGGTCTTGATGTTCAGCTGAACATAGTCGTCGCCCAAGCTGTCGGAAATCGCCTGTTTGAGGACGGTTGCCGAGTCCAGAGCTGCCTGGTTGGAGCCGCCGATGTAGTAGTCTGCCTGAATTGGGAAGGTTACGCCCAGAGCGGACAGCTCTTCCATCGCCTGTTTCTTGTAGTTTGCGGCCTTGTCTGCATCCAGACGAGCCATCTTTTCGCCGTCGCTGTCCGGCAGGCCCAGCTCTTTGCGAACCAGACTGGTGTAGTCAACACCCTCAGAGGTGTACAGCAGACCCGGCATCGAGTAGAAGTTATTCTCACAGCTCATCGGGTTGATGGCATTGACACGGCTGAAGTACGGGGTCAGGTCCAGACCGTAGTACCAGGACAGACGGAAGGCCTCGTTTGCGGCAGCGGTGTTCCAGTTTTCGTCCGGTGTGCCGTCCGCATTGTTTTTAAAGTAGTTGAAGTGGAACTGGTAGGAACGGAAGTCGAGCGGCCACTCTACCATGTAGTCATGGTACTGGTTGTTCGGGTCGCCGCTGATGGTCTTGACGTTGCTTTCGGTCAAGCCAACCTCGTCGATTTCGTTGGACTGGTACAGCTGGTAAGCCACGTCGCTGGATTCTACCATCTTCATGGTGACGGTATTGAAGCGGGTGCACTCGGTATCCCAGTACAGCGGGTTCTGGGTGAAGATTTTCTCGTTGCCCTGAATGTAGGAGGTCAGGGTGTACGCGCCGTTGTACCACATATTTTCGTTGTTCATGCCCTGAACGCCCTCGACGCCCAGCTCATCAATCATGCCCTGTGCCATCGGGTACAGGCAGGTGTAGGCAGCAACGGTGTCAAAGTACGGCTTTGGCTCGATGCAGTGGTAGACGATGGTGTAATCGTCCGGAAGCTCAAGTTTCACCATTTCGCGGAATTTCGAGCCTTCCCCGGC
>ENA-OOZG01000699-OOZG01000699.1-human-gut-metagenome-genome-assembly--contig:-NODE-699-length-26816-cov-2.806846_pt1 | contig 26816 bp, 26 predicted proteins | sample MGYA00241706_ERZ501384 | MGnify/ENA primary metagenome ERZ501384 (study PRJEB25962, sample SAMEA2042742) | human gut metagenome | biome: human gut; feature: human-associated habitat; material: faeces...
TTTTTGCAACTGTGGAATGGCAAGATAATAACGTTATATACAGTGTATATTAAGTACAGATATTGTATTTCTGCATGATGGGAACATAGGGAGTCCATATAAAAAGCCTGAATACAGGACATGATGGGAGTCTGTCTACTCTTCATGCAAACAGCAGCAGAGATATGCTGTCCAGAATAGAAACTATGACGCTTATGGGAATTGATCTTCCCCTGGAAGCGATACGCAGGCAGATTGCCTCTGGCGTAGATGTTCTGGTACACCTTGGGCGAATGCGGGACAAAAGCAGAAAACTGCTTGAGATTACGGAGGTGTGTGGTTTTGAGAATGGAGAGATTCAGACACGGCCGCTGTATCGCAGGGAAGAAGGAAAAGGACTTGTAAAAGTAAATACACTTTTACACTGTGAAAAAATGGAACGGGCGGGAATTAAATTATGAAAGAACGGAAAGGAAAGAAATGGGAATTTACGAGGAAAGATTACAGGACATATCATTTTACGGCGAAGGAGACAGCAAAGTATCTTCTGGAGGGAGTTGCCGTATGCGCTGCAGCCGATTATCTGTTTTATCAGAGCCTACCAGTACTGCTGTTTATGTTGCCGGTACCGGTGATTTTTCTGAAAATCCAGAAGAAAAAATGCATTGCAAGACAACAGCGGAATCTGAATTATCAGTTCCGGGATGCGCTGACATCCATGAATGTAGCCGTACAGGCCGGGTATTCTGCGGAAAATGCTGTGCGGGCCAGTGTGAAGGATCTGGGAAGACTCTACGAAAAGGGAAGTGATATTCTGGAAGAATTTCGTTATATCGAGAGTCAGCTGCGTTTAAGTGTTCCTGTGGAAGAACTGTTTCTGGATTTTGGAAAACGAAGCGGCGTGGAAGATATTGAGAATTTTGCGGCGGTATTTTATACAGCGAAACGGACTGGCGGAGATATGACGCAGATGATTCAGAAGGTTGCCAGGATGCTGGGAGATAAGATTGAAGTAAAAAAAGAAATAGAGGCAACGCTGGCTGCAAAAAAATCTGAACAGATGGTTATGAGCGTTATGCCGGCCGGCATTATCTGTTATCTGAAGCTGACTTCTCCGGGATTTCTGGATGTACTTTACGGAAATCCCTTTGGAATCTGTGCCATGACAGTTTGTATGGTAATTTATGGATTGTCTTACTGGCTGGGAGTGAAAATTGTAGATATAGAAGTGTAGGTGTGTGTGATGTGGATACATATTGTGATATTTATGGTGATTCTTGGAGCTTTTCTTGCCGGAAAGCTGGGGCGTCTGCCGCCGTGGGCAGGGAATGCAGAAGGACAGAAACTTTTTATCCTGGTAGCGCTTGCCGGAAATATCATCGGAATGCTTCTGACCGTTCAAAGTGGCGGAGGTACGGTGTATTCATCCGGATACCGTATGGAAAAAGAGGAGACAGGTGCTTACGAAGAGAAATTCATAGTATCTGTAGACGGAAAAAAAGCCGGCTCCCTGTATGTGCAGGTGCCGGAAAAGGAAACGGAAAAGTCCGGGGAAGAGCCGGAAACTGAGAAAGAACTGAGCGAAGAACAGCAGCGCGAGAAAGAACTGCAGGATATGATCGTACAGTATAACCAGAAAAAGAATGATCCCAGGTACTATTATCTTCCGGAAGAATGGAATAGAAAACACCTGGAATGGGAGCAGCCGAAGGATACAACCGGAAATCTGATTTCCGCATTGGGACTGGTTGCGGCGGCAGCAGTGGTAATCGCCAAAAGAAGAGAAGAAGAATCTGTTCAGATAAAGAGAAGAGAACAGATGCTGATGGATTATCCGGGGCTGGTTATGAAATTCACTCTTCTGGTACAGGCAGGTTTAACTGCTAGAAAGGCATTTCAGAAAATTGCCATGGATTATGGAAAAAGAGAAGAGGGAAATAAACGCGCAGCATATGAGGAAATCCGTACAGCATGTTATGAGATGGACAGCGGCGTTTCGGAAGCAGAGGCTTATCGTAGATTTGGAGAGCGATGTGGACAGGTAAAATATAAAACGCTGTCAACACTTCTGATTCAGAATCTTCAGAAAGGAAGCCGGTATCTGTCTGATTTACTGGAAAAAGAATCTGTGGAAGCCTGGGATGACAGGAAAAGAAAGGCAAGAGTACTGGGCGAGGCGGCAGCAACGAAACTGCTTCTTCCGATGGTACTGATGCTTCTGGTTGTGATGGCAGTAATTATGCTGCCGGCCTGTCTTTCCTTTTACGGCGGATAGAAGAACCGTGTGAAAACACAGAAATGAGAGGTGACAAATGAAAAATATCTGGAAATATATGAAAGAATTTGTGGCGGAAGAAGATGCAGTGGGAGTTGTGGAGATTATTCTGATTCTGGTGGTTCTGATCAGTCTGGTTGTCATCTTTAAGCAGCAGCTCACTTCGCTTGTTAAAAATATCCTTTCAAAAATCACCAAACAAAGTAATTCAATCTGAGAAGGATAAAAAACGGTAAGCGATGATTTACCGTTTTGGAAAGGAGAGGTACCCTTTGGCAAAGACAGTGAAAAAAGGCAGTATTACGATTTTTCTGGCGCTGATTCTGAGTGTTGTTCTGTCACTTGTGTGTGCCAGTATCGAATCTGTACGTATGTCAGCTGCCAGGACGCAGATACTGAACAGTATGGATATCGGACTTTATTCCCTGTTCGGGCAGTACGACAGGACACTGCTTGAGAATTATGATCTGTTCGCATTCTATGCAGGTGGAAAAGAGGAGGTAGATATGGCCTCTGTGTATGATAATTTTGAGTCCTATATGAAACCTGTATTAAAACAGAACAGTCAGAAACTGGAACTTTTGCAGGGAGGATTTAATGGATACCGTCTGCTGACTGACGGAGACGGAGAAGTTTTTTATCAGCAGGCTGTCGGTTATATGCGGGAAACACTTGGAAGCCAGGGGGTACAGATCCTTCTCGAAAAACTGAAAGACCAGGAAGAAAAAACAGACGAAGCGCAGAGAAAAGGAGAACAGTCTGAAAACGGTGGAAGTCTGGATTCCTATGATTCTGAGATTTCAAATGCAGCGCAGAAAAGTGAAGAAGCAAAGAATAACCAGGAGAATCAGAAGGATCAGGGAGATTTCGGAGATGGAGGAAGTGGAGAAGATTTTACCGGTGGAGCAGATACAACCGTAGAAAATCCGATTCCGGTTATCAGAAGAATCCGAAAAATGGGGCTTCTCGATCTGGTAGTTCCGGCAGACCGTGGAATTTCAGATGCTTCCACAGACAGGAGAACGTTGGCGTCAGGAAGAAAACTTCAGACGGGAATGGTAATGAATTCGGATATTCAGTCAGATACTTCCTATACTTCAGGAATTCTGTTTGGCCAGTATCTGCTGAAAAAACTGGGAAATTATCGAAAACCTGCGTCTTCGGGACTGAACTACCAGGTGGAGTATATTCTGGGAGGAAAAAACAGTGACCGCGAGAATCTGAAATCTGTAGCAACAAAACTGCTTCTGATCCGTCAGGGCGTGAATATGGCATATTTAATTTCTGACGGAGGAAAACGTATCCAGGTAGAAACACTGGCTCTGGCAATTGCATCGGGTTTTTTGATTCCGCCGGCAGCAGTAGTAATTGAAGCTGCACTGATATTCTGCTGGGCGTTTGCGGAGAGTATTCTGGATGTGAGGGAACTGTTTGCAGGCGGGCATGTTCCGCTTGTAAAAACAGCAGCAGACTGGCAGCTATCTCTGGAAAATCTGGCGCATATTCTGGACAGGCTGGATTCTTCCAGAAAAGATTCCAGTGGAGGGATGTCTTATGAGGATTATCTCCGGGTTCTTCTTATGGCAAAAGGAAAACAGGAAAAAGTTACGAGAGGAATGGATATGATTGAATGTGCGATCCGTGAAAAAGGAAAAAGACCGGGATTTCAGATGGATCATTGTGTTGTTGCACTGGAAGCATCCGCAGATGTAAAAGCAAACAAAAAGAAAATATTTACGGTTACAAGGCAGTATGCCTATGAATAGAAAAGGAGGTGCACAGGGATGCTTTTTCAGAAAGGAAAAGAAGATAAAAATCAGATAAACAGACTGGATCAAAAAAGAGAAAGGCGCTCTCAAGGAAGGTTATTTCTGTTTTCCCCGATAAGCAGAAAACCGCTTTCTGAAAAAGTATCCCCGTGCACCTTTTTAAAGAAAGCAAGTCTTACACTGGAGACTGCACTGGTTTTGCCAATGTTCTTTTTTGGAGTGATTGCACTGATCTCATTTATGGATATTTACAGAGTCCAGACAGAGCATCTGACTGGTTTATGCCAGAAAACAAAAGAGGCAGGAATGTATGCTTATGGAACTGGCAGTTCCGGAGCAGAAACTGTTACATTGCCGGATGTATATTCCTATCAGCCTATCGGTGGTCTGATTCCGCTTCCAAAAATATGGTTCCACAACACGGTAAAGGTTCATGCATGGACAGGTGTGCTCTATGAAGAAGGAAATGATGCAGTGGAAAGCCAGCCAATGGTCTATGTGACAGAGTCTGGAACCGTGTATCACAGAACACTTGGATGCAGTTATCTGAATCTGTCTGTGCAGCAGGTATCCGGAGCTTCGGTAAAAAACCTCAAAAATACATATGGGGAAAAATATCAGGCATGTGAACTTTGCAGTCGCGGGCAGGAACCGGCGGGAACTGTGTATATTACAAAAAAGAGTAATCGTTTTCATAACAGGGAAAGCTGCAGTGCACTGAAACGGTCTGTGAGAATGGTAAAAGAAGCAGAAGTATCCGGTGAAATGAGTGCCTGCGGGCGCTGTGGTTAAAAGGAGGAAGACTATGGACAGGCTGGAAATCTGTATGACTGTATTCCTGGGAATTAATACATGGACAGATATTCGGAAAAAAGAGATTTGTGTTCCGGTATTAAGTGTTTTTCTTGCAGGGGGAATTCTGTGGAGAATATGGGAAGGAACGTTTTGGGCAGATGGGCTGATTTCTATGGGAGCAGGTACAATTGCGGCGGTGATATCGGTGCTGACCAGGGGGGAAATCGGATTTGGAGACGGACTTCTGATTCTGGCAATGGGATCTGTACTGAAAAGTGGAGAATTACTGGGAGTACTCTGCGCTGCGCTTTTGCTGTGTGGAATCTATTCAGGCCTGCAGCTTCTGGTGTTTAAAAAGAAGCGTGATACGGAAATACCTTTTGCACCGTTTCTGCTGGTCGGATATCTGGGAGGAATACTTTTATGAAAAAACTGAAAAAAGGAAGTTTTACAATAGAAGCGGCATTATTGATGCCGTTGATCCTCATGGTGTTGATGGGGCTTCTGTATCTGGATTTTTTTGTACATAACCGGGCATGGCTGACGTCAGCGGCATATGAGGCGGCAGTCAGTGGAAGTATGGAAGGTTATAAAAAAGACGGAGACATATATGAAAAAGCAGATATTCAGGGTAGAATGCTTGGGAGTACCGGACTTCCGGGTGGTGAGAACCTAAGTATGCAGACCAGTGCAGGGAAAACCGTACAGGTAACCTATCAGATGGATGTACCGGCTGGTTTTCTGTCACAGAAATGGAAGATTGAAGTTTGCGGAAAGGCAGCTGTTTTGCGTCCGACAGGATGGATACGTAAAGTGAAGGGAACGGTGGATGTTCTGGAAGAGGTGAAAAAATAAAATGAAATCAGAATATAAGAGAGACATGAATCATAATTATCTGATTCTGACAGGAGAAGAGGCAATTGATACCAATTCCTATCAGGTTCGAATGATTGTGGCAAATGCAGTACCGGATCTTCTTCAGTGCCGGATTCAGGGGATAGATGGAAAATTCATGGTGTATTACGATGTGACTTCCAGGCATTCAATGACTGCTCTTTTTGAAGAAAAAAAGATTGGGATGGAAGAACTTCAGGTAATTCTGGGAGGATTTGTCCAGGTTATGGAAGCAATGTCCGAGTATCTTCTGAATCCCTGCCAGTTGATTCTGGAACCGGAATATATTTATCTGGATGCGGAAAAACAGAATGTCCGGTTCTGTTATCTTCCAGGATTTCACAGCGAGATACAGAAACAGTTTCAGAATCTGGCTGAATATATTCTTCCAAAGCTGAATCATGAAGACGGAAAAGCGGTTATGCTGGGATATGGCGTATACAGACGTGCACTGGAAGATAGTTTTCACCTGGAGTATATCAAAGAAGAACTTTATAAAGTGAAAAATGGAAAGGCATCAGATTTTGCCGCATACGAAAAAAAGAAGCCATTTAAGCAGGCAGAGAAAAGCCAGGAAGAGCATAAAGAACAGGAAGAACTCTGGCAGATGGAAAACTGGAACAGAGAAGACCTGGACGGGGTGGAAAAAAAGAAAAAGGACAGTAAGCCAAATAACAGAGAGGTGAAAAAAGAGAACAGGGACAGACTGTGGAAAACGGCAGGGTTTCTTTTGGCACTTCTGATTCTTCTGGGAATTACTGCGGGAATGGCGGCAGGATATCTTCCAAGAGTAAGCACCGGCGTATTTCTGTCTGTGATTCTGGGGTTGATGGTCCTTGGAATGCTGAGTTATATTCTGATGAAAAAGATTCCTGAGAAGAAACAGAATCCTCATGAGGAAACAGACAGGATCAGAGATTTTCAGGAAAAGAATATTTATGAGATTCCGCAGGAAAAAGAAAAACAGCCGGAAATAAAAGAGCACGAAGTATCAGAAGAAAATACGGAGTGTTTTGGAGAGACCGTAGTTCTTTCGGCAGGAATAACAAAGGGACCGGCTACTCTGGTCAGCCATGAGCCAGGAGAGCTGGCAACCATATATCTGGACCGGGATATTACAGTAATCGGAAAGCTGGAGACTGCAGCGGATGCAGTGATCAATATGCCTACCGTAAGCCGTATCCATGCAAAGATTCGAAAAAGAGATGGGGAGTATTATCTGACAGATCTGAATTCCAGAAATGGAACATCTGTTAATGGCCAGATCCTGAAAAACGGAGAAGACCGCCTTCTGGAAGACGAAGATGAAGTGGATTTTGCACAGGCTCGTTATATTTTTTTGAAATAACAGAGCGAAAATATCAGGTTTATGTCGTATTATATAATGGACCACAGGTTGTCTGTATAATGGAAATCTGTTAAAATAGTCCAATAGATTTGAATTTTCAGATTATAACGGCGCAGTTTTTGAGACTATCATGAAAAACTGCAGAAAAGAGGACTAAAGTGGAAGAAATAAAGAGAGAACCTGTGACTGCACTACTGATTTTGTTGAATACTCTTATTTTTCTTATTGTGGAATTCACCGGTGGTTCAGAGAATGGACAGCATATGCTGGAATGTGGTGCTGTTTATGCACCACTTATCATAGAGCAGGGACAATGGTATCGCATGATTACCAGTATGTTTCTGCATTTCGGTGCGCCACATCTGATTAATAACATGCTGGTACTGTTTGTTCTGGGACAGCGTCTGGAACCAGTTACCGGAAAAATGAAATTTCTGCTGATTTATATTCTTGGAGGACTGGGCGGGAATCTGATTTCTCTGATCTGGGATATGCGGACAGGAAATTATTCACTGTCAGCAGGAGCTTCCGGAGCTGTTTTTGCAGTGATGGGTGGAATGATTTATGTGATCATACGTCACAGAGGAAGAGTCGCAGATTTGAATATGAAGCAGATGCTGCTTATGGCTGCATTTTCTCTTTATTTCGGCTTTGCAAGTGGTGGAGTAGATAATGCAGCCCATGCAGGCGGTCTGCTGTGTGGCTTTATTGCTGCTGTAATCGTTTATCATCCAAGAAAAATATGGAAAACGGTTCCCTGACCAGGAGTACTCTCTATGGAGATACTGCCGTGATGAGCTTCAATAATCTGTCTGGAAATGGCAAGTCCGAGGCCGGTGCCAGATTCTTTTGTTGTGAAAAACGGCTGAAAAATACTGTTCAGCTGTTCTTTTGAAACCCCGCATCCATTATCTTCAATATCGATACAGATACCGGATTTTTTGGAAAAAGCAGATACGGAAATTTTTCCGCCGGGAACAGGAACGGCTTCCCATGCATTTTTCAGAAGGTTCAGCAGCATTTCCCGGATTCGAATTTTGTCAAGCATTAAAACTGGAAGAGATTCCGGGATATGGGATTCAAAAGTAATATCCAGGTAATCAAGAGTAGGTTTGATGGAAGAAATTACTGTTTTCAGATAATCGCAGGTATCGGTGGCTTCCAGCCGGATACGTCCTGCATTATTAAAAACAGATAGATCATCAAGAAGATCTGTTACATAAGCGAGATTATCCATGACGTCGTTCCAGTGGTCGTAATCTTCAACTTCTGGATGAGCGGAAGCGATCATCTGGAGTTCACTGCTGATCAGTGTCAGGGGATTTCGGATCTCATGAGAAAATTTGGAAAGTGTGTAATGAAAATCGTTTTTTAATTTACTGACTGTGTCATCGTTGCACATATTATCACCTCGGAGAAATATTAACATCAGAAATTTCAAATATCAACAAGAACAGTATTGAAAAAATCGACAAAATACGACACAATAAGAATAAGTGAAAATATTTTCTGAAACAGGAGGGCAATAAAATGGGAGATTGTATATTTTGTAAAATTGCAAATGGAGAAATTCCGGCAGCAACACTTTATGAGGACGAAGATTTTCGGGTAATTCTTGATCTGGGTCCTGCCAGCAAAGGGCATTCACTGATTCTTCCAAAGAAACATGCAGCCAATATTTATGAGCTTCCGGATGAAACTGCAGGAAAAGCTATGATCCTTGCAAAAAAAATGGCTGGCAAGCTTAGCGACGCACTGAATTGCGACGGATTTAATATTGTGCAGAACAATGGAGAAATTGCGGGACAGACTGTATTTCATTTTCATATGCATCTGATTCCGAGATATAAAGGAGACGGAGTTGGACTGACCTGGACTCCGGGAGAACTCAGTGATGAGGTGAGAGACGAAATTCTAAAAAAGGTCAGAGACTAATCAATACCTACTAAAGAGGAAAAATGAAAAATCAGACATATGAAGAGTTTTACCTTAAGTATCGAAAAATATCCAGAGCATATGCATACGGAGTTTTGCATGACTGGAACATATCCGATGATGTCAGTCAGGATGTACTCTACAAAATGTATACCAAGCGGAAACATCTGAATATTGATAATGAAAAAATGATGTATTCTCTGATACGGAGGGCATCGGTGAATAAGGCTATGGATTACAAAAAGAAATCCAGTTTCCGACATGAAGTTATCTGCACAGCTGAAGTTACAGAAGTTCTGAATGTATATAAGACCGTTGATGCGGAAGAAGAATTTCTGCGTAAAGAGAAGAATAAATTTATGTATATGGTACTGGAAAGATTTCGTGAGGAGCAGCCTGTTAATTATGACATTCTGATTCAGGTTAAATATCTGGATGTTCCCGTTGAAGTAGTCGCAGAAGAGTACGGACTGACCAAAAGTGGCGTTAATAACAGGATATATAAGGCAAAGCGCTGGCTGAAAGAAGAATTTCGGAAAGTATACGAATAAAAAAAGAAAACCCTGCCGTATCTGAAAGAGAAATGGCAGAGTTTTCTGTATGAGAGCAGTGTGTCAGGAACGGGCACACTCTTCAATAAGATCGGTAATCTTGCTGATAGAATCCACACGGCCGTTTCCTGCCATGGCATCTGTATATTTCTGGCGGTCAGTATAAAGCTGGCGGATTGTATCCAGAAGTTTGGCTTCTGTGATTTCTTCTTCCTCCAGTACCATGCTGAAGCCCTGACGTTCGAAAGAACGGGCATTGAGAATCTGATCACCACGGCTGGCTTTTGCTGAGAGTGGAATCAGAAGATTAGGCTTATGAAGCTCGCGGATTTCGCAGATTGCGTTGGCACCTGCACGTGAAATTACGATATCAGCCATGGCGAACAGATCTGGAAGCTCATCCTGAATATATTCATATTGAACATATCCGGCAGTACCGTTAAGACTTTCATCTGTTTTACCTTTTCCGCAAAGATGGACAACCTGGAATTCTTTCAGAAGTTCAGGGAGAATTTTGCGTACATTATCATTGACGGAGGCTGCACCAAGGCTGCCACCGATGACCATAAGTACCGGTTTGTCCGCTGTGAAACCACAGAATTTGCGTCCGGCCTCGGCATCTCCGGAAAGAAGTTCCTGGCGGATGGGAGTTCCTGTGAGAACTGCTTTTTCGGCAGGAAGATTTGCAACTGTCTCAGGAAAATTACAGCAGATTTTAGATGCTGAAGAGAGACAGAGTTTATTGGCAAGACCCGGGGTCATATCGGATTCATGGATAAGAGCCGGAATTTTTAAGTGTTTTGCAGCAATTACAACTGGAACGGTAACGAATCCACCTTTGGAGAAAACAACGTCCGGTTTCAGCTCTTTGAGAATTTTTCTGGCCTGGCTGAAGCCCTTCAGGACACGAAACGGGTCAGAAAAGTTTTTGAGATCGAAGTAACGTCTCAGCTTTCCGGATGAGATTCCATAGTAGGGAATTCCCAGTTCTTCGATCAGTTTTTTTTCGATTCCATTATAGGAACCGATATAGGAAATTTGATAACCAAGCTCCTTGAGCCTTGGAATCAGGGCAATATTTGGAGTTACATGGCCGGCAGTACCACCGCCGGTAAGTACGATGTGTTTCATTTGGATTCCTCCTGAATAGTCATATATACTATCATTAAATATGAACTCTAACGGAGGAATTGTCAAGGAAAGATACGATTGCAGGAGAAAAATAATGGTAGATTTCAGGGATGATGAACTGAAAAAATGGTTGGCAGAAGAATACGAACGAGAAATCGACGAAATGGAAAAAGTGCTGTTTCCGGATGGAGTCCTTCCAGATGACGGGGAAACAGAAGAAGAGGCAAAAGCTGCTTATCAGGAACTTGTAGCGAGGCTGAAAGCAGATGGGATTTATGAAGAAGATGAAGAAGAAAATGACAGCAAAGAGGCTGATGACTATAAAGCAGATACGAAGGAAAAAATTGTCTATCTTCCTGAAAAAAAGCATCATAAATTGGCCCGAGTGGCAGTTGCGGTACTTGTATGCGCGGCAGGTGTATTCGCCGCAGGAATGACCAGCCAGGCGAATCGGAGTTATTTTATTGATTCTGTGAAGATATGGTCTGGAAATGATACAAATATTAGTGTTGAGAATAATATAACAGCTAGTGATGAGACTGAAAAAGATGAACAGAGTGCTATTAATGATATAGCAGATCGAATGGGTTTTGATAAAATTCCTAAATTTATGTATCGTCCGGAAAAATTTAAATATAAAGACTATTTGATCGATCCGAATACAGGATTTGCACTAATGGAGTATTGGTACGGGGAGTCTGTTATAACGGTTTATATTAGTGATTATAGAGGAAATAGTAAGACAACAGATTATGTTCTTGATGGAGAAATAATAGACTCAATAAAAATAGAAGATGAAGAGATTGAAATTAAAATACGTAAGGTAAAAGATGCACAGGATAGAGAAGAAAATTATGTCGCGTATTGGAGAACAGACGCAGCATTCTATCAAATCAGTGGAAAAATGAAAAAGCAAGAATTTGTAAAATTGATAGAAAATATGCACTTTTAGGGAGAGGCTTCTTTTTAAATTTCGTATAATTTATGTAATGGAAGTTACGGGAGTGAAGGGAGCAAGTATGATAGGAAAAATGAAAAGAATGCTCGGAATCTTATTTTTAGTATTATGTCTTGGATCTATGGGCGTAGTTACTGTTTCAGCAGCGGAAATAACGGACAGTGAGTTGGAAACAGATGAAGATTTCTCCGAAGATACAACGTATAGTGTGTTACGTGGAAATAATTTGAATTTTGGAACCACGTCTATTACTAAAGTGTCCAGTAATAAAGTTGCTATCTCCGGAGTTACACAGTGTCACCATGTATGTGGTACAATTTATTTGACTTTATCGTTAGAGAGAAAAGTTGATGGAACATATGCTACTTATAAAACTTGGAATTATACAGCTTCTAAAGCTACCAATCTTACCAAAAGTTTGAACGTACTTGTACCAAGTGGATATTATTATCGTGTGCGTGGATATCACGCAGCAAAAGACGGAAGTAAGGAATCGGTAGCAACCTTGACTAAAGGTATTCTGATAAAATAATAATTATCAAATAAAAAACATCGAAAATTCTCTCCCCGGCGATGTTCATCCCCTTAAAAAAACAAAAATCCAGTAAACTTACATTACCTTCGCCGGGGAGAATTCAAAAATTCTAAAATATTCTGAAAAGTCAAAAGATCATCTCAAAAATCAATTCTTAAAATTCAATATATTCCACAAAAAGACTGTCAAAAATAAACCATTTCGTGTATAATAAATACAATAACAAACTGTTTCTAAACAGAATGTCTGTTAATTCTGTTAAAACTTTTAAAACACCGGACGGAAAAGGGGGCTTATGCATGAAGATAACATTTATCGGCGCAACGCATGAGGTGACCGGAAGCTGTTATTATCTGGAAGCGGCGGGCCGGAAGTTCCTGGTAGATTATGGAATGGAACAGGGACCGGACTACTACGAAAATAAGGAATTGCCAGTAGCTCCAGGTGATCTGGATTTTGTGCTTCTGACGCATGCACATATGGATCATTCAGGAAATCTTCCCGCTTTGTATGCCAAGGGTTATCAGGGACCGATCTATGCAACAGAGGCGACCTGCAATCTCTGTGATATTATGCTTCGTGACAGTGCACACATCCAGATGTTTGAGGCAGAATGGAGAAACCGTAAGGGCCGCAGAGAAGGCAAGCCGGAATTTGTACCTGCTTATACTATGGAAGATGCCATGGGAGTGCTTCGGAATTTTGTCAGATGTCCGTACGATAAGATTATTAAACCTGCAGAAGGGATAGAGGTACGTTTTGTAGATGCAGGACATCTTCTTGGTTCCAGCAGCATTGAGATCTGGCTCACCGAGGATGATAAAAAGGAAAAAATCGTATTTTCCGGTGATATCGGTAATCTTAATCAGCCGCTGATTAAGGATCCGGTATATATTAAAGAGGCAGATTATGTTGTTATGGAATCTACCTATGGAGACAGAAGTCACGGAGAGAGGCCGGACTATCCGGCTATGCTGGCTGAGATTATCCAGAGAACCTTTGACAGAGGAGGTAATCTGGTAATTCCGTCCTTTGCAGTAGGCCGTACCCAGGAGATGTTGTATTTTATTCGTCAGATCAAGGAGATGGGGCTGGTCCACGGACACGACGGATTTACTGTATATGTAGACAGTCCTCTTGCCAATGAGGCAACTACGATTTTCAGTGAGAATGCCTACACCTGCTACGATGAGGAAGCGATGGATCTTTTAAAGAAGGGGATTAATCCGCTGTCTTTCCAGGGCCTGAAGACATCGGTTACTACGGATGATTCCAGAGCCATCAATTTTGATGAAGACTGCAAGGTGATTATTTCCGCCAGCGGTATGTGCGATGCAGGACGTATCAAGCATCATCTGAAACACAATCTGTGGGACCCGAGAAATACAGTACTTTTTGTAGGATACCAGGCAATTGGAACACCTGGCCGGGCTTTGCTGGAAGGTGCCACAGAGATGAAACTGTTTGGTGAGACTGTGCAGGTAGCAGCGGAAATCTGCAGGATGCCCGGAATCAGCGGCCATGCGGATGTAAACGGGCTTCTGGACTGGGCGAAGGCATTTGAGACGAAGCCGAAGCACGTGTTTGTCACACATGGAGACGATACGGTAACAGAGGTTTTTGCACAGAGACTGAGAGAAGAACTGGGATATGATGCCACAGCACCGTTCAGCGGAACGGAATATGATCTTCTGGAGAATAAATGTATCCATGAAGCAGTGGGAGTCCGGGTTGTAAAAGCAACCGCTTCACCGAAGACAACCAAAGCTGCACGTGCATACGAGAAACTTCTGGCTATGGGACGCCGCCTGATGACCATAATCCGGAAGAATGAAGGCTGCCCGAACAAAGATTTGGATCGTTTTGCAAGAGATATTCAGTCACTGTGTGATAAATGGGACAGAACGGATATCTGACAGAAAAAAATCACCCTGCGGAAAATCTTCGCAGGGTGATGATTTAACAGAATCTCTGATTGGCAGATCAGCCTTCGTTCAGTGCCTGACGGATAGCTTTTGCCAGCTGATCCGGACATGAAGTAGGCTTGAATCCACAGCGGATTCCTTCCAGACGGCTGATTACTTCATCTGCATCCATTCCTTCTGCAAGATGGGCAACGCCCTGAGTATTTCCGGAACATCCACCTGTGAATTTGATGTTGTGAACTTTCTTATTATCGTCGATCTCGAACTCAATTCCCTGAGCACAGACACCTTTTGTCTTATAAACCATGAATGGTACCTCCTTATATTTATTTGCTGTTCACAAAGTGAGCAGTGACTTTCTGTATCTTCCGATTATATCATCTCTCAAAAAAAGTTTCCATAAAAAATAAAATTTGTTATAATGAACGTTGTAGAAAAAGAAAAAGCACTTCTGGGCAGAAAAAAACAGAAACTCAGATGGATACTATATTGAAAGAGAGGATTTACAGATCATGAAATGTGTTGGAATTATAGGTGCAATGGAGCAGGAAGTTGCAAGACTGAAAGAAGTTATGGAGAATGTTTCCATTACAACAAGAGCTGGCATGGATTTCTATGAAGGAATTCTGGAAGGAAAGAAAGTAGTAGTAGTACAGTCCGGAATCGGTAAGGTAAACGCGGGAATGTGTACCCAGATTCTGGTGGATCTTTTTCAGGTAGAGGCTGTAATCAATACCGGTATTGCAGGCAGTCTGAATAATGATATCAACATCGGAGATATCGTACTTTCCACAGATGTTCTTCATCATGATATGGATGCAACAGGATTTGGATATCCGAAGGGACAGATTCCGCAGATGAAGGAATTTTCCTTCCAGGCAGATGAGTGCCTGCGTAAAATTGCTCACAATGTATGTGAGGAAGTAAATCCGGAAATTCAGGTTTTTGAGGGAAGAATTGCTTCCGGAGACCAGTTTGTATGTGATCAGGGCGTGAAGGATGCCATTGTAAAAGAATTTGGTGCATATGCAGTTGAGATGGAGGGTGCGGCAATTGGACAGGCAGCAGCCCTTAACGGGGTACCGTTTCTGATTATCCGTGCAATTTCCGATAAGGCAGACAACAGTGCAAATATGGATTATCCTGCATTTGAGAAACTTGCCATTGAGCATAGTGTCCGCCTGACACAGGGAATGCTGAAACAGATGGCATAATAGGGATATCCGCTTTACAGGCAGAACGGGAACCGTCGTATTTCTGCTGCATATACTGGAAGAGATAGCAGAGAGAGGACATAAGGACTGTTATGCTTTATCGAGATTTTTATCCGTTTTATGCTGCACAGGGGAATCCTGTTTTTTATAATGAAGAGCGGGAGCAGGAGAGAGAATTTGATCTGATGAGATCCTACTATCCGGATACAGCCAGAAAGATTCAGGAGAAGGCGGAAGCACAGTGTCAGCTTCTGGATTATGAAGGCAGCCGTCTTTATGATGAATATCCGGATCGTTTCATGCTTTATCATATCTGCAGCCAGATAAAAGAGGAAATGGCAGCAGATACCAGTGCACAGGAAATGCCGGGAGGTTTTCTGGATGATCTGATTGAAGTACTGGTATATCAGGAGATTTCCAGAAGAAGATGCAGAAGACGGAGATGCAGGTCGTATTTTCCACGTTGAAAATACGGTTACCCCTGGATGAGGACAGAATCAATGACAGGTTCGTCCAACATCTGTCCATATACAATAAAACAAAAAATGAATATAATGGAAGTATGATGAAAACAATAAGGGAATTTTTAGAAGAACAGATTAATGAACAGCTGATTCAGGCTGTTGTCAGTGGCCGCAGGACTGGCGAGGGACCTTCCAAGGTGAAGCTTCGTCCTGTGGAGCTGAAAGGAAAGATTTTTTACCAGGCGTCCATGACTGAGGGGCCGAAGGTTTATCATAAGAATTATTCAAGAGAAGAGATGATTACTTATCTGGAACATGCCATGGAGGAATTCCGACAGCTTCAGGTAACCGGACGCAGTCAGGATGGAAGCATTCTTATCAGCAAAAAAGGAAAGGCAACCATCAAAACCAAACATCATGAAACCACACAGAATGAGAAGGTAAAGATTGCGCCCCACAACCGGGTAAAACAGTATATTCTCAAGGAAGGAACGGCAGCTCCGTTTCTGGTAGATCTGGGTGTTATGACAAAAGACGGGAAAATTGTTGCTTCCCGATATGATAAGTTCAGACAGATTAACCGTTTTCTGGAGTTTATCCGGGATATTCTTCCGAAACTTCCAAAAGACAGAGAGATTACGATTCTGGATTTTGGATGCGGAAAGTCCTATCTGACATTTGCGATGTACTACTATCTGCGGGAGCTGGAGGGATTCGATGTAAATATCATAGGTCTGGATCTGAAAGAAGATGTGATCCGTCACTGCAGTGAACTTGCCAGATCTTACGGTTACGACAAGCTGCATTTTTATCAGGGAGATATCGCCGGATATGAGGGCGTTTCTTCTGTAGATATGGTGGTGACGCTTCATGCCTGCGACACAGCTACAGATTTTGCCCTTGCGAAGGCGGTGGAATGGGGGGCACAGGTAATTCTCTCGGTTCCGTGCTGCCAGCATGAACTGAACCGTCAGATCAGAAATGAAACTTTACAGCCGATTATGCGATATGGGATTCTGAAAGAGCGTATGGCGGCACTGATTACAGACGGTCTGCGTGCCGAATTGCTGGAAAGTAAGGGATATGATACGCAGCTGCTTGAATTTATTGATATGGAACACACACCGAAGAACATTCTGATCCGTGCAGTAAAAACCGGAAAGAAAAAGAGCAGGGACAGTTTTGCGGACTCCATGAAAGCTCTTCACGTGAATCCTACACTGGACAGGCTCCTCTATCCGGATGAGTCAGCCTCACAGAAGGGAGAGTGACATGAAAAAAATCCTACGCAAGGGAGCAATACTGCTGGTGATTTTTGTGGCAGTTGTGGCAGGTACGTCACTTCTGATGAACAGTCAGTCTACGGATAACCGTTCTGATATGAATGATGCCACGCTTCCGGAAGTAATGGTAAAAATTGGAAGCACGCAGGCGAATAAAATGTATGGCTATAAGCAGCAGATGCAGACAGATTTTATGCGTGGCAGTATTACACCGTTGGATACAACCAAAAAGGTGACTTTTGAAATCAATCCATATTCAGATACAGTAACAGGACTTGCTTATGAAGTACGGACTTCAGATGGAAGCAAGGTTATGGAGAACCGTAAGATCAAGAATCTTACAAAAGAAGAAAATGGATATCTGAGTACGGAGATCGAAATAGGAAGCGATCTTCGCATGAACCAGGAATATTCCATGCAGATTACACTGGATACCAATGAGGGAGAAGTTTATTACTATACCAGGGTGGTTTCCAGAACGCAGTTGAACACAGAGGAGTATCTTCAGTTTGTAAAAGATTTTTCTGTTAAATGTCTTGATAAGGAACAGGCAGATACCCTGGCTGGTTACCTGGAAGCGGAAGATACATCCAGTGGAACGAATTTTAATAATATTACGATTAACTCAGGACTGTCCAACATTAGCTGGGGTTCACTTTCCCCAAAACTTTATATGGAAGGCGTTCCGCTGATTGATGATATCAATGAGACGACCGCAAGTATTACACTGAATTATCAGATTTCCGCACAGAATGATGAGGATAAAACCGAAATTTATGATGTTACGGAATTTTACCGTATGCGTTACACAGAAACAAGAATCATGCTTCTTGATTTCAAACGGTCTGCAACAAAAGTTTTTGATCCATCTCAGACAGTTGTTTCGGATGCAGGCCTTCTTCTTGGAATCCGGGACAAAAATGTCACCTATGCAGTAAACGGCGATGGAAAAATTGCTGTTTTTGAACAGGATGGAGATCTCTGGTCTTATGCACCGTCAAGTGGTAAGATTACAAGAATCTTCAGTTTCCGCAAGGATGAAGAGAATGATTCGCGATATGTGCGAAACGAGCACGATATCAAGATCATTCGTGTGGCTGATAATGGAGATGTGGATTTTGTATTATATGGTTATATGAACCGCGGTGTTCATGAAGGATACAGCGGTGTCTGTGTCTATCATTACAACAGCGACCGGAATGTGGTAGAAGAAAAAGTTTTCATACCAAGCACGGAATCTTACGAGTTTCTGAAAGAAGATCTTGGTACGCTTACTTATGTAAACAAAAATAATCAGCTGTTTCTGCTTTTTGCCCAGAAACTTTATCAGGTAGATATTGAGACGGGAACTTCAGAGGTTCTGGAAGAAGGTATCAAACAGAATCATTTTGTGGTTTCCGATACCAAGGCACATGCCGCATGGCTGATTACCTCCGGAGATGACCAGGGGAAAATCAGGGAGATTGAATTTGATTCACTGAAAACAAGAGATCTTTCCCCGGAGAATGGGCAGAAACTGCGGGTTCTGGGATTTATGAATGAAGATCTTGTATATGGAATTCTTTCGGATGCGGACATCCTTACCGATGCCAACGGACATGAGACAGAAGGTCTCAGTACTTTCCGCATTGAAAGTTTTAAAGGCAAGGTAAAGAAAGAATACCATCAGGACGGACTTTATATCACAAATGTAACTGTCGGCAGTACCATGATGGAGTTTGAGCTTTCTGCCAAATCCGGAAATGCCTATGCTGTTCAGAAAAAAGATAATATCATGAATAACAAAAAAGCATCCGGAAGTCAGGTGGATGTAGCTCTGATTACTACAAACCGTGCCGGAACCATGATTCGTTTGACCATGAATCAGAAACCGGAAACCGATAATCCGCTGCTTGTTTATTCAAAAATTGAAAGTACAGAGGATTCACCGGTAACACTGGACACTACAGTTCCACAGGGAGAACTCTACTATGTCTATGCATATGGTACGCTTGACCGGATCTATACAGATCCTGCGGCTGCTGTAAAACGTGCAGATGACCAGACAGGAGTTGTTCTTAACCGTGCCCAGCAGTACGTATGGGAACGTGGAAATAAGAAGACAAAGATGCAGCTGAATATAGAGGATGTACCGGAAATCATACGTACAGCCAACTGGAAAAAGAAAGAGCTTCAGGATGGCCTGGGAGATGCCGGAACCGTGATTGACCTGACTGGCTGCAGTCTTGACAGTGTTCTTTATGAGGTAAGTGCCCAGAGACCTGTAATTGCCAAAACAGGAGAAAATTCCAGTGTGGTGATTGTAGGGTATGATGAATACAATACGTATCTTTATGATCCGTCTACAGGACAGACAGCGCCATATGGACTGAATGACAGTACAGCACTGTTTGAAAGTGCGGGAAATGTATTTCTTACTTATATAGAAAATATTACCGAGTAATATAAAAAATGGCCGGACAGAGGCCCTGGGGTTACAGCAGAATGGCATACGGGAAATCCCGTTTGGCATAAATCGGAAAACGTGGTGAAACATACACCCGTTTTCCGGAAAAAGCGCGACAGGAAAGGGGAAAATGCAATGTTAAGTGAAAGTATCAAAAAACTGGTGCAATATGGAGTGGAGAGTGGTATTACACCGGAATGTGAAAGAATCTATGCAACAAATCTTCTTCTGGATGCCTTCGGTGAAAGCGAATATACAGAACCGGAGACAGAATATGCTAAAATTGACCTTGAGGAAACTCTGAATGAGCTTCTTGATGAAGCTGTAAAGAGGGGCATTATTGAGGACAGTGTCGTATACAGAGATCTCTTTGATACAAAACTTATGAACTGTCTGATGCCACGTCCGGCGCAGGTGCAGAAAGAGTTCTGGGATGCTTATAAAGAAGATCCGGAAAAAGCTACGGATTTCTTTTATAAACTGAGCCAGGACAGCAACTACATCAGACGTTACCGTGTGAAAAAAGATCAGAAGTGGACAGTAGACAGCAAATATGGTAAGATCGATATCACCATCAATCTGTCCAAACCGGAAAAAGATCCAAAGGCAATTGCAGCTGCCAAACTGGTGAAGTCCAGCAGTTATCCGAAATGCCTGCTTTGTCCGGAGAATGAAGGATATGCAGGAAGGGTGAACCATCCGGCGAGAGAGAATCACAGAATTATTCCAATTACGATTAATGACAGTCCATGGGGCTTCCAGTATTCCCCATATGTTTACTACAATGAACATTGCATCGTATTTAACAGCAAACATACTCCGATGAAGATTGAGAGAAATACATTTATCAAGCTGTTTGATTTTGTGAAGCTGTTCCCGCATTATTTCCTTGGTTCCAATGCAGATCTTCCGATTGTTGGTGGTTCTATCCTGAGCCATGATCACTTCCAGGGCGGACATTATACGTTTGCCATGGCGAAGGCTGAGATTGAGAAACATGTGACGATTCCGGGATATGAAGATGTGGAAGCCGGTATTGTTAAGTGGCCGCTTTCTGTTTTACGTATTCGCAGTAAAGATGAGAAACGACTGATTGATCTGGCAACACATGTGCTGGCGAACTGGAGAGGTTATACAGATGAAGCGGCATTTGTTTTTGCAGAGACAGATGGGGAGCCTCACAATACGATTACACCAATTGCACGTAAAGTGGGAGATACTTTTGAACTGGATCTGACACTTCGAAACAACATTACAACAGACGAGAATCCCCTTGGTGTTTATCATCCTCATGCACAGTATCATCACATCAAGAAAGAAAATATCGGTCTCATTGAGGTTATGGGACTGGCAGTTCTTCCGGCTCGCCTGAAAGAGGAACTGGAACTTCTGGAAGAGTATATTTTAAGCGGCAAAGATATTGCTTCCAACGAGAAGATTGAGAAACATGCCGCATGGGTTGCAGAATTTCTGCCGAAATATGAGAAACTTGACAAAGATAATATTCAGGAAGTTCTCCGCAAAGAAGTGGGCAATGTATTTGTTCACGTGCTGGAGGATGCCGGTGTTTATAAATGCACACCAGAGGGCAGAGATGCATTTATGAGATTTATCAACACTCTGTAATATACGGAGGCGCACCGGTGCTGGGTATGTATTTCAGGAGGAGTTTATTTATATGAAAAAAACACAGAGAACCGGAAAAGCCTTTCGAATAAAATGGCTTGTACTGGCACTTGCTGCGATGGCACTGATTCTTATGCCAGCTGCTTCGCAGAAGGTATCAGCAAGTAAACTTGTTTATACTGTGAAGTTTAATAACAATTCCGGTACCAGTAAAAGCAAAACCTATACATCATTGACACGGAATGTCACACTGAACACAACGATTAAGCTTCCGTCTGTTCCGAAAGCAGTCGGTTATCAGAACCTTGGCTGGACCACACAGAAAGGAAGCACCAAAGTTGTATATAAGGCCGGCGCAAGTGTAAAAGTCAAAAAAGATATGACACTGTATGCGGTTCGCAGAAAGAGCAAGTACTATACAGTAAGTTTTTATCTCGGAAACGGAAGCACCAATGCTGCCTACAAGAAACTTACCAAGAGTGTGGAAGAGGGCACTTATTATACATTGCCTTCCGTACCATCCAGAACCGGTTATGTAAACCTGGGATGGTCCACAACCAAGAATGGCAAGTCTTCCACCGCAAAAAAAGCAGGAACAAAGATCAAGATAGCAGGCAACATCAAATACTATGCAGTGCAGATGCAGTCAGTCAGTGTAAATCTCTGCAAGGCAAACGGAACCGTATGGAAGACGGTAACGCTTGGAAAAGGCGGATACCTGAAGCTTCCTTCCGCATCCAATGCATCAGGATATACGTTTATGGGATGGTCGAAGACTAAACGCTCCGGCTCAGCGGCAGCTCCGGATTATGAAGCAGGCGAACTTTTGAAAGTCAGCAAAAACACCAGCCTGTATGCTACAGTATTTAACCGCTCTAAAGAGAGAGATATTACAGCAGATGAGATGGCACGCCCGGCTGTCGGAATGAAATACAGCAAAGTGATTTTTGTAGGAGATTCCCGTACAGTTGGAATGTATGCAACACTGAATAAGCAGATCGGCAGTTCATCGTCCAGTGGAGTTTCCTTTGTGGCAAGTGCAGGCCAGGGCCTGAGCTGGTTCCAGAGTGAAGGCTATGCAAAATTGCTTAAAGAGGTTGAGAAAGCCGAAGGATCTCTTCCGGTGGCGGTAGTCTTTAATCTTGGTGTAAATGATATGGCGAATGCAAGCAATTATGTAAGCTATATGACCAATATTGCATCTACACTGAAAAGTAAAAACTGTAAACTGTTTTACATGTCTGTAAATCCGCTTAACAGTACCATGATTACGAAAGCAGGAAAAGGAAGCCGAACAGAGGCACAGGTCAGAGAGTTTAACAGCAAGATCCGCTCGGGACTTTCTGCAAATTACAAGTATATTGATACCTACAGTGTACTGATGAAAACCGGATACGGAACCAACGCTTCTTATAATGGGGAAGACAGTGTCAGTGACGACGGACTTCATTATACAACCAAAACATTCAAGAGAATCTATTATTACTGCGTGATTTATCTGAATACAGGAAGCATTGATTCATTCTATTATTAACGGTTTGACAGCAAAGCTGATCCCGCATACCGGAATCTGTCCGATATGCGGGATTTTTTATCCCTGTGAGAATTACTCCTTGCACGAACCATAAGAATAGTCTATACTTAATTCGATACGGACATTTGGAAGTCCGCAGGGACGTGTAATCCTGAATATGAGGAATGAGGTATAGATTATGAAACTGACAACAGTGAAAGAAATTTACAGAAACCGTGAACAGTATCTCGATAAAGAGATCACCGTAGGCGGCTGGGTACGAAGCGTTCGTGATTCCAAGGCTTTTGGCTTTATCGTACTTCATGATGGAAGTTTTTTTGAGACTCTTCAGATTGTATATCATGACAATATGGAGAATTTTGCAGAAGTTTCCAAACTGAATGTTGGAGCAGCCATCATTGTAAAAGGTACACTGGTAGCTACCCCGCAGGCGAAGCAGCCATTCGAGATCCAGGCAACAGAGGTATCCGTAGAGGGAACTTCCGCACCGGATTATCCGCTGCAGAAGAAGCGTCACAGCCTTGAATATTTAAGAACTATGACCCATTTAAGACCGAGAACCAACACTTTCCAGGCTGTATTCCGTGTACGTTCTCTCTGTGCATATGCCATCCATAAATTTTTCCAGGAGAGAGGCTTTGTTTATGTGCATACACCGCTGATCACAGGAAGTGACTGTGAAGGTGCCGGAGAGATGTTCCAGGTAACAACACTTGATCCTGCGAACATGCCGATGACAGAAGATGGAAAGGTAGATTATTCACAGGATTTCTTTGGAAAAGAGACCAACCTTACTGTAAGCGGCCAGCTGAATGGTGAGACTTATGCACAGGCATTCCGTAACATCTACACATTCGGACCGACTTTCCGTGCAGAGAATTCCAACACAACCCGTCATGCAGCTGAGTTCTGGATGATCGAGCCGGAGTGTGCATTTGCAGATCTTCAGGATGATATGGAGCTTGCGGAAGCTATGCTGAAATATGTGATCCGTTATGTCCTTGAGAACGCACCGGAAGAGATGAATTTCTTCAATTCTTTCATAGATAAGGGACTTCTTGACAGACTGAACCATGTGCTTAATTCTGAGTTTGCACATGTAACTTACACAGAGGCTGTTGAGATTCTTGAGAAAAACAATGACAAATTTGACTATAAGGTATTCTGGGGATGCGATCTTCAGACAGAGCATGAGCGCTATCTGACAGAACAGATTTACAAGAGACCGGTATTTGTTACTGATTATCCAAAGGAAATCAAAGCATTCTATATGAAGCTGAATGAGGATGGCAAGACAGTTGCAGCTATGGACTGCCTTGTACCGGGAATCGGAGAAATCATCGGAGGAAGCCAGAGAGAGGATGATTACGGTAAACTGAAAGCACGTATGGACGAGCTTGGACTGAAACCGGAAGATTATGACTTCTATCTGGATCTTCGTAAATACGGTTCTACCCGTCATTCCGGATTTGGCCTTGGATTTGAGAGATGCGTTATGTATCTCACAGGTATGGGTAACATCCGTGATGTGATTCCGTTCCCGAGAACTGTAAAGAACTGCGATCTTTAATGATTGCGTGTAAGGAATACACAAGGGAGACACTATTATGAGATTTATTCATCTTGCAGACGTGCATCTGGGCGCTGTTCCTGACAGGGGCTGCCCATGGAGCAAAGAGCGGGAGGAAGAAATCTGGAGCACTTTCCGCCGGGTTATTGCGGGCATCCGCGAAGATCCGGTGGATTTGCTATTTATATCCGGAGATCTGTTCCACCGCCAGCCGCTTATGAGAGAGCTTAAGGAAGTGAATTATCTGTTTTCCACCATTCCGGACACCAGAGTGTATCTGATGGCGGGAAACCATGATTTTATCAGCAGGGATTCTTTTTACAATACATTTGAGTGGAATTCCAATGTGACTTTTTTCAAAAGCAGAGAACTGACCTGTGTCAAAGATCCAAGGCTGGATGTTTATGTGTACGGACTCAGTTATTATGACAGAGAAATCAAAGAAGGGCTTTATGATAAAGCTGTGCCGATTCAGGAAGAGGGAATTCATATTCTTCTTGCCCATGGCGGAGATGAGAAACACATTCCGTTAAGTGCGGCTTCCCTGGCTGCGGCAGGATTCGATTATGTGGCACTGGGACATATCCATAAACCACAGATTCTGATTCGTGACCAGGCCGCTTTTTCAGGTGCGCTGGAGCCCATCGACAGGAATGATACCGGAGAACATGGCTATATGGAAGGACGTCTGGTGGATGGGAGAATCCGCACGGAATTTGTTCCGTTTGCCTGCCGTTCCTATCAGCAACTGGTGATGCCTCTTCATGAAGAAACAACGCAGATTTCCTTGGAAGAAGCTGTGAAATCTCAGATTTTCCGCAGAGGCGGCAGGAATATCTACCGGATTATCCTTCAGGGAATGCGGTCGCCGGATATTCTTCTGATTCCGGAAAAACTGAAAAGTCTGGGAAATATCACAGAGGTGGTAGATGAATCCTGGCCTGCCTATGATCTGGAAGATCTTTATAAACGGTACAGCGGTACGCTGATTGGCGATTATATCGGTTATTTTCTTGCCAAGGGAAGGATGGATACTGTGGAAAAAAAGGCACTGTATTATGGACTTCAGGCACTGCTTGAGACAAGCAGCAGGCGATAACCAGAAAGCGCAGGAGGATAGTGGAAGATGGTTATCAGACGTTTGAAAATAAAAAATTTCGGTAAAATACGGGATAAGGATATGGAACTTTCTCCGGGGATCAATGTACTTTACGGAGAGAATGAGAGCGGGAAAACAACAACACATACCTTTATCCGTTCCATGTTTTACGGGGTTCGCAGACTTCGTGGAAAAGCCTCTCAGAATGATACATATACGAAATATGAACCCTGGGAAAATCCGGCGGAATATGGCGGAATTCTTTGGTTTACAAGTAAGGGAAAGAATTATCGTCTTACCAGAAATTTTTACAAAGAAAAAAAACTGGGGGAGCTTCTCTGCGAGGATGATGGAAGTCTTGTGGATGCGGAACAGGGAGCTCTAGGTACGATTCTCGGAAATGTGAGTGAGGCAGTTTATGATAACACGGTTTCCGTGGCGCAGCTGAAAAGCGTTACCGGAAAAGATCTCGTCCGCGAACTGCAGAACTACATGGCAAGCTATCAGGGAACCGGCGACAGTTCCGTGGATATGGGACGTGCCATGCAGATGCTGAAAATGTCCAGAAAAGGATATCTGACAGAATCTGCACGCAGAAAAAAAGACCTGGAAAAAGAAAAGGAAAAAATTTCCGCAAATATGGAATATATCCGTCGGGAAATCAGAGAACTGGATGAAAAGCGGGACAGAATTACACAGCAGCAGAATGGCATGAATATGGGAACCCGGGATAAAAGCACGGAAGATCTTCTGGAACTTCGAATTGACCGTGTGAAAAGAAGACGGGAGCTTAACGGGGCATTCCTGGCGGTTGTTCTTCTGTGCGGTATTGCCGGAACCGGCTGCCTGGCAGCTTTTTCCGGACAGATTATTTTAAGTCTCCTTGCCGGTGTGGCAACAGCGGGAGTTACAGTGGCAGCTTTGTTTTTCCATGTACGGCTGAGCCGGGAACTGAATAAAAGAGAACGTCAGAGAGAGCGCTGGCTTTCCAGACATGATGAACTGACCTGGAACCGCAACAGCCTGGACAGTGACTATGAAGAAAAATATACGGCACTTTCCAATCTTCAGTCAGAACTTCAGGAATGTGAGGAAAATACAGAGGTATTAACTCCGGAAGAAATGGAAATCCAGGCACTGAATATGGCTATGGATACGATTGAAGCACTTTCAGGAAACATCACCGATCAGGTAGGAATCCGCCTGAAACGCCGTACCTCAGAAATTTTAAGTGAGATTACCGGTGGAAAATACCGGGAAGTTCTGATGGATGAGGAACTTCACATGTCTGTGAATACCGGTGACAGAACCGTTTCCATTGAACGGCTGAGCCGGGGGACTCTGGAGCAGATTTATTTTGCACTCCGTATGGCGGCAGGAGAGCTTTTTTGTAAAGAAGAACCGTTTCCTGTAATCCTGGATGATGTATTTGGAATGTATGACGAAGACCGGCTTGCGGCAGCTCTCCGGTGGCTTCATAAAGAA
>ENA-OOZG01000708-OOZG01000708.1-human-gut-metagenome-genome-assembly--contig:-NODE-708-length-26485-cov-12.876920_pt1 | contig 26485 bp, 11 predicted proteins | sample MGYA00241706_ERZ501384 | MGnify/ENA primary metagenome ERZ501384 (study PRJEB25962, sample SAMEA2042742) | human gut metagenome | biome: human gut; feature: human-associated habitat; material: faeces...
CCTTTTTTCAGTCCCTATCTCTCCTCCTCAAAAAACTTTTACCGGACAGCAATAAAATCGATTGTCAAGACAATCCATTGACTAGTATTAAACTTTCGGGATGCAAGTCGCTGAAGGGATTTTCTTGGACTGGTGGCAAACTGACCAGCTTGGACGTTTCAGGCTGTACCGCCTTGAGATGGCTTAACTGCTCCTACAATCAACTAACCAGCCTCGATGTGTCGAGCTGTATCGCCTTGACAACGCTTGACTGCTCCGGAAATCCGCTAAACAACTTGGATGTCTCCAAAAACACAGCCTTGACAACGCTTGACTGCTCCAGCAACCAGCTGACCAGCTTGGATATCTCCAAAAACACTGCCTTGACAATGCTTAAGTGCTGGAACAACAAACTAACCAGCTTGGATGTGTCAACTTGTTCCCAGCTGAATTACGTAGATTGCTCTGTGAATCAAATTAAGGAAGAGGCGATGACCCAATTGGTGTCTAGCCTACCTACTTGTCGTAGCAACTATCATGACAGAGATGGTCGATACAAATATTCAGGAGGATACTTCATCGTTGTGTCCAACTTTGCACAAGAAGGGAACTTTTGCTCTAAGGCAAATGTTGCATCTGCTCGTGCGAAGAACTGGAACTCTCTGAAGAATGTTGATGAAGGGTCCTTTTTCGCGGGTTGGGGCGGGTTACGCCCATACGAAGGAGAGGATAGCAATCTACAAGTAGGTAGTGGTGTTATTACCATGATCACCACAAAAGCTGTCGGAAAGACTATTGCTCTCGCAATTAAAGCTGATGGAGGGGTAACTATAGAGGGTGCTAAGACTCCTCTGCAACCTGATGGTAATATTGCTTATTACACCCTCACAAGTCAAACAATCACCATCCGAGGTGATGTAACAAGGCTTAGTTGCAGTTCGCTTTTTCTAAAAAACTCTTTGACTAGCTTGAGCGTGTCGGGCTGTACCGCCTTGACTGAGCTTAACTGCGACTACGATCAACTAGCCAGCTTGGACGTCTCAGGCTGTACCGCCTTGACTGAGCTTAAGTGCGAGGGAAATCAACTGACCAGCTTGGATGTATCAAGCTGTACCGCCTTGACAACGCTTTACTGCCACAACAATCAACTGACCAGCTTGGATGTTTCGGGCTGTACCTCCTTGACAAAGCTTAACTGCTATAGCAATCAACTGACCAGTCTGGACGTGTCAAAGAATACCGCCTTGACAGAGCTTTACTGCTACACCAATCAACTGACCAGCCTAGACGTGTCAAAGAACACCGCCTTGACAGAGCTTCAGTGCCAGAACAATCAACTGCCTAGCCTAGATGTGTCGAGCTGTACCGCCTTGACAAAGCTTCAATGTTACAACAATCGCATTAACGGGGATGTTATGACAAAGCTAGTGAATAGTCTACCTAACCGCAAAGGTAAGTCAGCAGGATCATTCGAAGTAATGCAAAACACTCCAGAAGAGAAAAATTTATGTAGACCTTCAGATCTAGCCATTGCAAAAGAGAAAAACTGGGACTCTCAGTGGTCAGATGGTTCACCTTATTCTATCAGTATCGGAAAAGGAGTCTCCACTATGACTACCGCTAAAGCTACCGGAGAGACAATTGATCTGAGTATTAAGGCGGATGGAGATATCATCATCAAAGGTGTCAAGGACACTCCTCTCCCAGACGGGAAAATTCATAGATGCACCCTCACTAGCCAGACTATCACCATCCTAGGAGATGTAACAGAGCTTAAATGCTATGATAACCAATTGACTAACTTGGATATCTCGAGGAACCCAACTTTGACGACTCTCGTCTGCTACAAAAACCGCATTAACGGAGAGGCTATGACACAACTAGTGAATAGTCTTCCTAACCGTACGGGGATGTCTGCAGGGACACTTATAGTCATGCAAGACACTCCTGAAGAGAAAAATCTATGTAGACCTTCAGATCTAGCCATTGCAAAAGAGAAAAACTGGAACTCTCAGTGGTCAGATGGCTCACCTTATTCTATCAGTATCGGAAACAGTGTCTCCACGATGACTACCGCCAAAGCTATCGGAGAGACAATTGATCTGAGTATTAAGGCGAATGGTGATATCATCATCAAAGGTGTCAAGGACACCCCTCTTCCAGACGGAAAAAGTCATAGATGTACCCTCACTAGCCAGACTGTCACCATCCTAGGCGATGTAACAGAGCTTAAATGCTCAGGTAATCAGCTGACGGATCTGGATCTGACAAGGAGTACAGCCTTGACTTCGCTTAACTGTTCTAGCAATCAGCTGACGAGCTCGGATCTCTCAAAGAGCACCGCTCTAAATACGCTAGACTGCTCCAACAATCAATTAGCAAGCTTAGATCTCTCAAAGAACGCCGCTCTAAATACGCTAAATTGTTCCAACAATCAGTTGACTAGCGTGGATCTCTCAAAGAGCACCGCTCTAAATACGCTAGACTGCTCCAACAATCAGTTGACTAGCGTGGATCTCTTAGGATGTAGCACTTTGACAGAACTCAATTGTCAAGATAACCCACTAACTAGTATCAATCTTTCGAGATGCCGGGCGCTAGAGAAATTTTCGTGGACTGATGGCAAACTGACCAGCTTGGATGTCTCTAGATGTACCGCCTTAGCTACGCTCACATGTTACAATAATCAATTGACCAGTTTGGATGTCTCAGGCTGTATCTCATTGGGAAAGATTGAATGCTACAACAATCGCATTAACGGGGAGAAGATGACGAACCTCGTAAATAGTCTACCTAATCGCAAAGGGATGACAGCAGGTGTATTTAAGGTGGTGCGAGATACTCAGAGTGAAAAAAATCTATGTAGGACATCTGATATAACCATTGCGAAAGAGAAGAATTGGAACCCTCTAGAGGCGTCTTCTGAGACACCTTACATTGGTTTGGGAGAAGGCATCATCACCATGACCACAGCCAAAGCTGTAGGAGAAACAATCGCACTGAAAGTTGAGGCGAATGGCAAAGTCATCATTGAAGGAGCCCAAGAAATTGATCGAGAGGATTATGATGGTAAAAAGCTCTACAGGCTTTCTAGCCAAACAATCACCATCCGAGGCGATGTGACAACGCTTGACTGTCCCAGCAATTCACTGCTGACTCTGGACGTCTCAGGCTGTACCGTCTTGACAAAGCTTTACTGCTCCAACAATCAACTAACCAGCCTAGACGTGTCAAGCTGTATCGCCTTGGAGGAGCTTGGTTGCTTCAAAAATCAACTGACTAGCTTGGACGTGTCAAAGCAGACTTCCCTGACAACGCTTTACTGCTCCAGCAATCAACTGACTAGCTTGGACGTGTCAAAGCAGACTTCCTTGACAACGCTTTACTGTTCCAACAACAAGCTGACCAGCTTGGACGTCTCGGGCTGTACTGCCTTGACAAAGCTTGTCGTTGTTGAGTACGGATATGGTAATCAGACAACCTTGGCTAGCTTAAAAGCTTCAGGGTGTACTGCCCTAACAGAGCTTAACTGTCAAAACATTCAACTGACCAGCTTGGACGTGTCTGGCTGTACCGCCTTGACAAAGCTTGACTGCTCCAACAATCAACAGACCAGCTTAGACGTATCGGGCTGTACTTCCTTGACTGAGCTTAACTGCTCCAGCAATCAACTGACCAGCTTGGACGTGTCAAAGAACACCGCCCTGGCAACGATTTACTGCTACAACAACCGCATTAATGGGGAGGAAATGACGAACCTCGTAAATAGTCTGCCTAATCGCAAGGGGATGTCGCCAGGAGATCTTTTCGTCGTTTGTAATGATAAGGGCGAAGAAAATTGGTGCTCAGTATCTGATCTGCTCATTGCACGGGGTAAAAACTGGAATACAAAGTGGCAGAACGGAGATCCCTATAAGGGTGTCGGAAGTGGAGTCATCACGATGACTACTGCCAAAGCAATCGGAGAGACAATCAAGCTACGAGTTAAGGCGAGTGATGCAATCTTCATTGATGGCGTCAGAGGAACCCTATCGCAAGATGGGACGATGCAGAGCTACACGCTAACCAGCAACACTCTAACCATTAGAGGCAATGTAATAGAGCTCAGTTGCGCAGGAAGTCAATTGACTAGCCTAGATGTGTCAAGCTGTACCTCCTTGATAAGCTTAAACTGCCAGAACAATGAGCTCACCAGCTTGGATGTGTCAAGCTGTATCTCTTTGACAAGCTTAAACTGCCAGGACAATAAGCTCGCTAGCTTGGATGTGTCAAAGAATAGTGCTCTAACAACGCTTGATTGTAATCGGAATCAGCTAAGTAGCTTGAAGGTCTCGGGATGTACCGTGCTAACAAAGCTGAACTGTGCTGCTAATAAACTGGAGAGCTTACCTCTCTTAGCTTGTATTAGCTTGACCGAGCTGAACTGCGAGGAGAATCAGTTGACTGGCTTGAATCTTTTTGATTGCAAAGAACTGAAAAGCCTGTACTGCATTAAGAACAAACTTAATGGCAAGGCGATGTCCTCGCTGATTGAAAGTCTACCAGACCGGACGGGAAGGAGTGAGGGAAGGATCAAGATGTACTCTGAGTATGTCGTATCTGATGAGACCTTTGCTTATCAGTATGATGTAAGGGCCGCTCAAAAGAAAAACTGGAAACTCTTTTATAATGACAGCACGCCTTATAAGGGAGCTCCCAATCCGATCTGCTCTGTTACGAAGAGTGTAGAGGGCAAAGGCTCTCTATCTATTACGGGAGCAATAGATTTAGGAGTCGTAGCTTATGGCACCAAACTGACCGTTGTTGCGACACCCAAAGCAAACTATGAATTAGTCTCGCTCACGGCTAATGGGGTAAACATCCTCGCAACGAAGGAGTTTGTCGTTAAAGAGGATGTCACTGTCGAGGCCGTCTTTAGCGGGCATACGTTTAATGTTACTCTTGAGAAAGAAGGTGCTGGTGAACTCATAGCTGTTGGACTTGATGATACTCATGAAGCTGCTTACGGCACAGAGTTGACGATTGTTGCTACGCCAGCTGAGGGCTACGAGCTGACTGCGCTTACTGCCAATGGTACGGATATCCTCGCTACGAAGAAGGTCGTTGTCGAGGACAACCTGACCGTCAAGGCAACCTTTGCTAAGAAGAGCTTCGCTGTCTCTCTGACTAAGGAGGGCGAGGGTACGATCACTGCTACGGGTGCTAGCAACCTCAACTCAGTCGCTTACGGCACAGAGTTGACGATCAACGCTACACCAGCTGAGGGCTACGAGCTAACAGCTCTTACGGCCAATGGCACGGATATCCTAGCTACGAAGAAGATCGTTGTCACGGATAACCTCACCGTCAAGGCAACCTTCACGAAGAAGAGCTTCGCAGTCTCTCTAACTAAGGAGGGTGAGGGTACGATCACCGCTACGGGTGCTAGCAACCTCAACTCTGTCGCTTACGGCACGGAGTTGACCATCAACGCTACCCCAGCCAAGGGCTATGAACTCGTATCCATTACGGCTGGTGGTACGGATATCACAGCTTCCAAGAAGGTAGTCGTGACTGGCAACCTAACCGTCAAGGCGACCTTTGCAAAGAAGAGCTTCGCCGTCTCTCTGACTAAGGAGGGCGAGGGTACGATCACCGCTACGGGTGCCACTAGTTTGAATGCTGTGGCTTACGGCACAGAGTTGACGATCAACGCTACCCCAGCCAAGGGCTACGAGCTCGTATCCATCACGGCTAATGGTGCTGACATCACAGCTACTAAGAAGGTAGTCGTGACTGGCAACCTGACCGTCAAGGCAACCTTTGCTAAGAAGAGCTTCGCTGTCTCTCTAACTAAGGAGGGCGAGGGTACGATCTCCGCAACGGGTGCTAGCAGTTTGAATACTGTCGCTTACGGCACGGAGTTGACGATTGTCGCTACCCCTGCTAAGGGCTACGAGCTGACGGCGCTTACTGCCAATGGCACGGATATCCTCGCTACCAAGAAGATCGTTGTCACGGATAATATGACCGTCAAGGCGACCTTTGAGAAGAAGAACTTCGCTGTCTCTCTAACCAAGGAGGGTGAGGGTACGATCTCCGCAACGGGTGCCAGCAACCTCAACTCAGTCACTTACGGCACAGAGTTGACAATTGTTGCTACCCCAGCCGAGGGTTACGAACTTGTATCCATTACGGCTGGTGGTACGGATATCACAGCTAGCAAGAAAGTAGTTGTGACCGACAACCTAACCGTCAAGGCCACCTTCACGAAGAAGAGCTTCGCCGTCTCTCTAACTAAGGAGGGTGAAGGTACAATCACCGCAACGGGTGCTAGCAGTTTGAATGCTGTGGCTTACGGCACGGAGTTGACGATTGTCGCTACGCCAGCTGAGGGTTACGAGTTGACTGCGCTTACTGCCAACGGCACGGACATCTTCGCTACCAAGAAGGTAGTCGTGACTGGCAACCTGACCGTCAAGGCAACCTTTGCGAAGAAGAGCTTTGCTGTTTCTCTGACCAAGGAGGGTGAGGGTACGATCACCGCTACGGGTGCTACGAGTTTGGATGCTGTGGCTTACGGCACGGAGTTGACGATTGTCGCTACCCCAGCAGAGGGTTACGAACTCGTATCCATTACGGCTAATGGTACTGATATCACGGCTTCCAAGAAGGTAGTCGTGACTGGCAACCTAACCGTCAAGGCAACCTTCACGAAGAAGACGTTTGCGGTGACGCTGACCAGCAACGAGCATGGAGATATCACAATCGTTGAGCCAGTTGATCTGGAAGCGGTGCCTTATGGTACAACTCTGACAGTCAAGGCTACGGGTAAGAATGCGCAGTGCGTACTGACAGAGCTGACGGCCAACGGAAAGGATATCCTAGCTAGCCAGAGCTTTGTGGTCACAGGTGCAACGGAAGTCAAGGCGACGTTTGTGGATCACACGGGCATGGAGACGACGGTCACGCAGCAAGTAAAGCTTTACCCGAATCCAGCGACTGACTATGTCATCGTGGAGGGTGTAGCGGCTGCCAGCGAAGTGACGCTACACAGCATGACGGGCGAGCGACTCTATGCGGGTCGTGCCGATGGTCGAGGCACGCTGCAGATTGACCTGACACCCTATGCGGACGGGGTTTACCTAGTCTGCGTAGCGGGCGAGACTTACCGCGTAGTGGTAAGGCACTAGAATCAAAAAAGGGGCGAACGACGGTTCGCCCCTTTTTTGATTAGAGATTAGACTTTAGAAGTTAGAGATTAGACTTTAGATATTAGAGGCTAGAGATTAGAGGGCTAGTGGCACTAGTGGGGCTAGTGCTTCTAGTGGCACTAGATTTTCTAGAATCTAACTTCTAATCTCTAACCTCTAATTTCTAGCCTCTCTCCTCTAATCTCTAATTTTCGTACCTTAGCTCCCAAATTAGTTTGTCTGAGTATGGAAGTATGGATTATAGTGGCGACGGCGCGTGACCGTGCGATAGGGCGTGATGGCACTATGCCGTGGCGTCTGAGCGATGATTTGCGCCGATTAAAGGCGGCTACGACGGGACACGCGGTCATCATGGGGCGACACACTTGGGACTCCATCGGAGCTCGTCCACTGCCCAATCGCTGCAACATCGTGGTCTCTCGCACCTTGACCGAGGGCGATGCCGAGACGCACTATGTCACCTCCACGCTAGAGCAGGCACTACAGCATTGCCAGCAGGCGGGCTACGAACGCGTCTACATCATGGGGGGCGGGATGCTTTACCAGAGTGGCCTACCCTACGCTACGCACCTGAACCTGACAATGGTCGACACGGTCGTGCCAGATGCTGACACACATTTTCCAGAGATCAACCTAGCGGAGTGGTCCAAGCTCGAGGAGACGCACTATCCAGCTGATGAGCGCAATGACTACCCCGTGACACAAACGCTATACAAACGAATCGCAACGGCTAAACGCTATGAGTAAACCTTCGATACCTAAGGGAACAAGAGACTTCGGTGCTGAGGAGATGCGCCGACGCAACTATATATTTGAGACGATACGCTCTGTCTTCGCGCTCTACGGCTTCGAGCAGATCGAGACGCCCGCTATGGAGCAGCTGACTACGCTCACGGGTAAGTATGGTGTAGAGGGAGACCGACTACTCTTTAAGATCCTCAACTCGGGCGACTATAAGGCGGGGATCGACGCAGAGACCTTTGCTGAGGAGTCTCCCGCAGCGTTGGCGGCTCGCCTTTGTGATCGTGGGCTACGCTACGATCTGACCGTGCCCTTCGCTCGTTATGTGGTGATGCACCGCAACGAACTGACCTTCCCCTTCAAGCGCTACCAGATGCAACCCGTATGGCGTGCCGACAGACCGCAGAAGGGTCGCTATCGCGAGTTTTACCAGTGCGATGCTGATGTCATCGGTACCGACTCGCTGATGCCGGAGGTGGACTTTGTCTATATGATCGACGAAGTCTTCCGTCGGCTGGACCTGCGTACCACACTACTACTCAACAACCGCAAGATACTGGCGGGCATTGCTGAGGTGATCAAGGCTCCTGACAGGCTAGCGCAGTTGACCATCTGTATGGACAAGCTGGACAAGACCTCTGCGGAGGCTGTTTTGGCGGATCTCGTCGAGAGTGGCTTTGATCCCGACTTGCTAGAACCCGTTCGCAAGGTACTGACGCTAGAGGGGAGCAATCGGGATAAGGTGACAACGCTCCGACAGCTGCTCGCTGACTCTGAGATAGGGTTCAAGGGGCTGGAAGAGCTCGAGTACGTCCTGGATCATGTCGACACGAGCGACCTGATGACGGAGCTAACCTTCTCGCCTTCGCTGGCACGTGGTCTGGACTACTACACAGGCGCTATCCTAGAGGTCAAGTCGCTCGATGCGCCGATGGGATCTATCTCTGGTGGTGGGCGCTACGATAATCTGACGGGTATCTTTGGGCTGGATGGTGTCTCAGGCGTGGGCGTCTCCTTTGGCGCCGAGCGTATCTACGACATCATGCTTTCGCTGGGTAAGTTTGAGACCGCGATGGCTCCCGAAGAGCGCATCTTCATCGTCAACTTTGGCGAGGAGGAGCTGCAGAAACTACTCCCCACAGCGCGCCAGCTACGCCGGGCGGGACTCCCGACGGAGGTCTACCCCTCAGCGGACAAGATGAAGAAACAGCTCTCCTATGCCAACAGCAGAGGCTGTCGCTACGTCATCATCGCGGGGAGTCAAGAGCTGAGCGACGGCAAGGTCTCGATCAAGGATATGACCCTCGGCACGCAGCAGGAGTGTCCGCTCGACGAGATCGTATCTCGCCTGAGGGAGTCACTCTCTGCTAGTCATTAGAATGCTCATCTCGAGATTGTTGCGAAAGTCAACAGTCTCACAATCTTGCAAGCAAGATTGTCCTGACTTTGCAGAAGGGATGAAGCGCAAGGCGCTGAGGGTGAGGTCTGAAGGGAGCATACCTCTGTATGTGACCGAAGCCGAATCCCGAAAGCAACACAGCGATTCGCCTTTATACAATAGTCTCATCTCGTGGAGAATTGCTACCTTTGCAGGAGTATTTTTCAACTAAAGATAGAATATCCCCATGCCACAAGACGAAGTAAGCTACGCACTAGGCCTAAGCATCGGTCAGAACTTCAAAGCATCCGGAATCAAGGCGATCACCTCTGAAGACTTTATCGCAGGTCTCCAGGACGCTCTCGCTGAGCGTGAGCCACAGATGACCACCGAACGAGCTCGTGAGGTGATCAACCAGCTATTCACGCGCTTGCAACAGGAGGAGGCAGAGCTCAACGCTGCTGCTGGCAAGGAGTACCAAGAGATCATGCGCCACAAGAGTGGTGTCGTGACGCTCCCCAGTGGACTACAATACGAGATCATCAAGGAGGGCAAGGGCGCTAAGCCTAAGGCTACAGACAAGGTGCGCGTACACTACCACGGCACACTCATCAATGGCGTCGTCTTCGACAGCTCCGTGGAGCGTGGCGAGCCGGCTGAGTTCCCGCTCAATGCGGTCATCCCAGGCTGGACGCAGATCCTACAGCTGATGCCCGTGGGCAGCAAGTGGCGCGTCGTGATACCCTCCGAGCTAGCCTACGGTAGCCGTGGTGCTGGTGACGTGATCAGACCCAATATGACGCTGATCTTCGAGATCGAGCTACTAGACATCGTATAGACACATTACAGCTATGACACATCGCATTTTAACTCTTGCGCTGACGCTACTTGTAGGCGTAGGCGCACTCACGGCTACAGAGCCTCCACGTCTCATCACATCGGCTGATACAGCAGCCTATGCGCTAGGCGTCGCTAATGGTATCGGCTTTGCCCAGAATCTCTCCCAGATGCCTGGCGATCCAGTGAATAAGGAGTTACTCCTAGCGGGCTTTTCGGCTGCTCTTCTAGAGCAACCTACCGTTATGACCAATGAGGAGGCGCAAGCTTTTCTCTCTAAGTACTTCCAGCAGCTCCAAGAGCAGCAGATGCAGGAGACAAAGGAGAAGAACGAGGCCTTCCTCAAGAGCAATGGGAAGCGTCCTGAGGTCAAGACGACCCAGAGTGGACTACAGTATGAGATCATCAAGGAGGGCAAGGGACCTCGTCCTACGGTCGAGGACACAGTCCGTGTACACTACACGGGTACGCTCATCGACGGCACTAAGTTTGACAGCTCCGTAGATCGTGGCGAGCCTACCAAGTTTGGACTCCTGCAAGTAATCCCAGGCTGGACCGAGGGTCTATGCTTGCTCCCTGAGGGCAGCAAGGCTAAGCTCTACATCCCCGCACGTCTTGCGTACGGCGAGCGTGGAGCAGGCGGTATGATCCCGCCTTATGCTACGCTGATCTTCGAGATCGAGCTACTAGAGGTGATCAAGGGCGAGCCTATTCCCCTAGCTACTCCAACGGACAAATAGAAATAGTCCGCACGATACATCGCAAACAAATATCCTAAATACAACTTACAATGAAGAAATCAATTCTCTCACTCCTCGCAGTGGTCGCAATGGTCTGTGCCTTTGCCAGCTGTAACAAGAAAGCTCAGAAGAGTGAAACCAACGGCGAACTATCTGCTATGAGCGATAGCGTAGCTATGATCCAGGGCTATATGACTGGTCAGCAGCTAGGTCAGCAGTTTATGATGATGGCTATGCAAGGCATGCCTGTAGACTCTCTGGAGTTCCTCAAGGGCTTCAAGAAGGGTATCGCCGATACGACCAAGTTCTCTTACTTCGCAGGACAGATCCAAGGTGTCCAGACCGCTATGGGCCTCGCCAAGGAGGGTCTCGACGCTAAGCTCTTTACTCAGTACCTAGAGTATGCACTCAAGGGCGATACGACCAAGCTAGCGATGGATCAAGAGGCTGCTTACAACTATGTTCAGAACTACTACAATAAGAAGCAGGAGATCGAAAACAAGGAGAAGTACGGCAAGAACATCGATGCTGGCAAGAAGGCCATCGAGGACTTTGCTAAGCAGGATGGTGTCATCACGACAAAGTCTGGTCTCGCTTACCGCTACGCCACCAAGGGTACGGGCAAGTCTCCCGTAGATGGTGACAAGGTCAAGGTTACTTACCGTGGCACACTGGTCGACGGCACTGAGTTTGACAAGAGCGAGGAGCCTATCGAGTTCGGAGTCAATCAGGTTATCCCAGGCTGGACGGAGCTTCTTAAGCTGATGAAGGAGGGCGATCAGGTGATCGCTTACATTCCTTACGACCTAGCTTACGGGGCTAATGGCAGTGGATCTTCTATCGAGCCATTCTCCACGCTTATCTTCGATGTGACACTCCTAAAGGTGATCCCCGCTGAGAAAGAAGGCGAGAAGAAGTAATCAGCGCGACGCTCAGTCGCCACGCATGACGACTCAATAGGTTCATGCGTCTGACTAATCTGGATCTACACAGTATCTATCGTTGGCACATGGCGTGCTACTAGATCCTGTGTAGGTCTATTCATAAGAATGGAGGGGCTTATCAATAGAGACTGTTGACTTTTGCAACAGTCTCCAATAAGCTCACTCCAGCACTACCACACTGACGAAACGCACGCCACACCAACTAAGGCCTATGTCTCACTTCGAGTCACATATAGAGCAGATCCTCGCCACGCTACGGGACGAGCAGGCACTCCGCACCCTCACCCCCATTGAGCTTCTCGAGGATGGTCGCTACAGAGCGCTCGACGATGCGCCCCCACGACCGCTTATCAACCTCAACAGCAACGACTACCTAGCTCTCCACGACGCGACCTGTCACTTTGCTGGGGAGACCGACCTGACCAACAGCCTAGAGAGGCTCTCGGCGAAGGAGATAGGCTCTACCTCTTCGCGCCTGCTCTCGGGAGATAGAGCGGTGATGCACCAGCTCGAGAGTCTTATTGCTGAGTCGCTACAGCACGAGGCTGCTTTGCTCTTCAACAGTGGCTACCACGCTAACGTAGGCATCCTCCCAGCGCTCAAGCTCCCTGGCATGGTGGTGCTAGCAGACAAGCTGATCCACGCCAGTATGATCGATGGGATACGGCTATCGGGGCTGCCCTTCGAACGCTTTCGCCACAACGATGTGACCAATCTCCAGCGTCTCATTGAGAAGCATCACAGCGCCGATAGTTGCCAGCATATCATCGTCATGGCGGAGAGCATCTATAGCATGGATGGCGATCTGGCTCCGTTAGAAGCTCTAGTAGCTCTCAAGAAGCAATACCCCAAGGTCGCACTTTATATAGACGAAGCGCACGCCATCGGCGTCCGTGGTGCTCATGGCTATGGATTGTGCGAAGAGCTGGGCTTACTTCCCGAGATCGATCTCCTTGTCGGCACCTTTGGCAAGGCTCTCGGATCTATGGGAGCTTATGTCGCTTGCTCTGAGGCGGTACGCACACTACTCATCACACGCTCCCGAAGCCTCATCTACTCGACCATGCTGCCCCCGCTCATCATTCAGTGGATACTAGCCGTCTGGCAAGCACTCCCCACCCTCACACAGCGCAGAGCACACCTCGCTGAGCTAAAGCAACTACTGACCGACGAGCTAGCCTCACTCCCAGAGCAACTGCTACCCACTCCGCACAGCCACATCATACCACTCCTCTGCGGGAGTCGTGAGCGAGCCAGAGCCGTGGCACAAGCTCTGCACGAGGAGGGTTACTTCATCCGCCCCATCATGTCTCCGACCGTACCTGTCGGCTCCGAGCGACTGAGGATCTCACTCACCGCTGGGCTGACCTCGTCAGATGTCAGTCGGCTCTGCCAAGTCATCCTAACACACCTTGCCTAGCACCTATGCAGTACACCTTCCAGCGAAACAGTGACCAGGCTCCCGCCCGCCAACTCATCATCTACTTCTGCGGATGGGGTATGACGCCTGCCACGGTCTCACACCTGACCTTGCCTGATCAGTGTGACTTACTCGCGCTGTACGACTATCGGTCTCTCGAGCTGAGCGACGACCTCGCAGACTTACCCTGGGACTCCTACCAGGCGGTCACCATCGTAGCCTGGTCGCTAGGCGTCTGGGCCGCTGAGCAGGTCGTGCCGCACTGGTCTATACTACCCAGCGCACGGCGTCTGATAGCGGTCGCCGGCTCGCCCTACCCTATGCACGACCTGTGGGGTATACCCAGAGCGATCTTTATAGGGACGCTAGAAGGACTAACCGACGAAAACCGCCAACGCTTCAACCGTCGTATGTGTGGCGGCAAGCGATACAAGCAGCTCTACGACATCCTATCCGAGCGACCCACCACAGAGCTTCGCGACGAATTGCAAGCGGTCTACGACAGCCTGGCTACTTCTGAAGAGCCCGAGACAACGCCCCACACTCGCCTAGCATGGGATCTGGCGATCATCGGAGAGCGCGATCAGATCTTCCCTGCGAAAAACCTTTCCACGCTATGGGAGGCTGTCAATGTCCCCACCCTACTACTCCCCGACGGGTACCACTACCTCTTTGACCTGTGGCACTCGTGGCGTGAGCTGTGGGCAGGCATCGAGTAAACCAGTGAGTCCTACCATTCATCCACCCCATCCAGTGTCTATGACCTCTCTCGCCCATCAGTTCGACCGTGCAGCAGCCCATTACAACGAGGCAGCCGAGCCACAGCGACTCGTGATCGATCGCCTCGTGCAGCTGCTTGATGAGCATCTACCTAAGGCAGAGCGTCACTTTGCTCATGCCTTTGAGATGGGTACGGGCTCTGGTCTACTGACGGAGCGTATAGATCAGCTCGCACAGATCGACCATTGGACCCTCGCCGACCTATCCCCAGCACTCCTAGCACAGGTCCCTAGGCTGAGAGACCCGCACCCCGAGCTACGTGTGGGAGACGCTTCCGAGCTCTCTCTAGAGGGGCTCGGTGTCGATCTCGTTGTCTCCAGCAGTGCCATACAGTGGCTCGCCGACCCATGCGCCTACTTAGCGCGCACCGTCCACGAGCTCGCAGCACGGGCTACCGTAGCTGTCAGCACCTTCGGTCCAGACAACCTCCTCGAGCTACGACAGCTCACAGGACAAGGACTACACTACCCCTCGCTAGCCAACTGGCACAGCACCCTTCAGGCACTTGGCTACCCCTACGAGATCCATGCGGAGCGACTCGTCATCCCCTTTGCCGATCCTCTAGCTGTACTACAACATCTGCGCCATACCGGCACCGCACAGCTACCCAACGCTCCGCAGCAGATACGCACACCGAGGCAGCTTAGAGACTTTACAAAAAAATATATTGCTAACTTTGCAGACGAGTCAGGTCGAGTCACACTCACCTTTCATCCGGTTTATATCATCATCAACAAACAACCTATAATATGAAACGAACTCTCTCTCTCTCCTCTCTGCTGATCGTACTAGGCACGCTCTTAGTGCTGAGCAGCTGTAATCGCGACAAGAAGACGACGCTACAGCTCCACGGGCTCGAGGGCAATCTATCTGGTATGACAGCTTATCTCTACGATGAGGCTGACCCCAAGACGCCGATCGACAGTATTGTCATCCAGGACACCGTCGCCAGCCTGTCTCTAGACAACCTGCAGAAAGGGTACCTCTACCTCCTCACTTGTGAGGGTACGCAGCTCAACGCTCAGTTTGTCTACGAGGAGACCTCTCTAGACTACAATCTCAGCGATGGACGCGTCAGTGGCTCTCCCGCCAACGATGCGTGCAATGCCTTCGAGCAAGACATGGCGGTCATCTTGCAGGCTGACTCCATCGATCAGGCTGCTGGTCAGGAGATAGTCCGTAAGTATGTCGCAGAGCAAAAGGACAACCCCCTCGTACTGCGTGCTATACAGTATGCTATGTACCTCTTTGATGATCTCTCTGAGCTCCAGAAGCCTCTTGAGGAGATGGGCGAAAACGTCAAGCGACTCCCCGCCTATACAACGCTAATGGAGCAAATCAAAGCGATGATCAATACCAAAGCTGGCAAGCCCTTTGCAGACTTTGCGGGCATCACCACAAAGGGTGAGCAGGTCAAGCTCTCGGACTACGTAGGTCAGGGGCAGTATGCGCTCGTTGACTTCTGGGCCTCTTGGTGTGGTCCTTGCCGTCACGAGATCCCCACGCTCATCCAGATGCACAAGAAGTACAAGGACAAGGGGCTACTCGTCCTCGGCGTCGGTGTATGGGAGGATAGCCACGAGACCCATCTACAGGCTGTCAAGGAGCTACAGATCCCCTACCCACAGATCTACGATGAGCAGAAAGATCACGCCACCTCACTGTACGGCATCATGGGCATCCCTCAGATTATGCTCATAGGGCCTGACGGAGTCATCATGCAGCGCGATCTTCGCGGAGAGCAGATCGATCAGATACTCAGCGAGATATACAAGTAGTCGACAGACTCCTACGCAACATAGGTCCGGCAAGACTTGCATATTAAGAAAATTGTCGTACCTTTGTGATCCGGGCGAGTGCCACACGGCCAGCTCCCTGTGAATCCCCCAGGGCTTGACCGCAGCAAGGGTAGCGGGTTGTAGCGGCGCGATGTGGATTGCTCGCCCTTTTGCCTCTTTAGCTCAGTTGGTAGAGCACGTGATTTGTAATCTCGGGGTCGTTGGTTCGAGTCCGACAAGAGGCTCTCTCACAAGGCTAGTCCTAGAGACTACATCTACAGTTGACGAGCAGATTGCTAAGCTTAGCAGTCTGCTCGTTTTTTTGTACTCAGATCAACCGACCTCAGGGAGACTGTTGCAGAAAGGATGAAGCGCAAGGCGCTGAGGGTGAGGTCTGAAGGGAGGACATCTCCGTATGTGGCCGAAGCCGAATCCCGAAAGCAACACAGCGATTTGCCTTTATGCAACAGTCTCAAAGTCTGAAAGAACATGTCAAGGGAAGCTCAGCCGTAGAATTGAAACGATTGAGCTTTCTGATTTTGCTTTCCAAGTCCCCTGAGCAAAAAGACTCATCTCCCGCTGAAAAACTTTTATCGGATAGAAATACTTCCCGACTACTCGATTTCGACCAATCTATAGTTTCCTACCTATGAAACACTAGTTTCTCTCGTATGAAACACTAGTTTCTCTCGTATGAAACTTTTGTGCCATGGGGTATGAGACTTCAGTTTCATACTGAAGGACTGACAGTTAGCTCATTTCTGCAGAGTTATCTACATGCTTCCCCCTCACAAAGCTTTTACTGGACATCAATAACACTCAAACAGTCATCAAACAGCAAGCAAAAAGAGAGGGCGTGTCCACAATAACACACCCTCTCTCAATCTCAGGCTACTCTGTACTGTAGCCTCTTATTGGCGACTAGTATATACTAATTTACTTACGCACTCTATAAGCTCTATCAGGGAGCTGTACGATATAAACTCCGTCAGGTAAGTCACTCACGCTACAGCCATCAATCAGATGACGTACAAAGAGTAAGACACCATCAGTCGTATATAGCGCTACAGGAGTTTCTGTGCTCAGTCCAGTAATGACTAGTCGTTGATTAGCTATATAGACATTTACATCATCAGTTGTTGGCACATCTAGTGCTGTGGGGACTTGCACCATATAAGTAGCGACCTCAGAGAGTCCAGACTCATAAAGTGCTGCGACCCCCAGCTTGTGTCCTCCAGCAGAGAGATTTGAGAACTGATATGAAGTCTCTTCTGTCGTTGCGACTTCTACATCGTCCAGTGATACCTTGTAGTGCTTCACACGTCCCACATAAAGGTTAGCAGACTCATGGATCGCGCCGATACGTACATTATCTAGTTGCGTCAGCATACCATCATGTGTTGTATAGTGCCAAGCTGGGTAAACCTTCTGTCCGACATATTTCTCCAGCATGACCTCATAGGTTTGCCACGTACCAGCTTCAAGCTCTATCTGGGCAACCTCCACAAAGGTAGAAAGGTCTGCCGAATCGGTTAAGATGCCAAAGACTAGGCTCTCAGGATAAGTTGTGTAGGCCTTTGCATCAAAAGCAACCCCATCAGCCTCGTGTACCTTCATAGATGGAGCTATAAGCCACTTGTCACTCTTAGCCTTCTGAGAGGAAAAGAAAATAATCAACTTCTGTCCATCAGAAGCCATGATGGCAGGATCTTGAGGTGCCATAGCAGGAGTCGTCTGGTAGGGGTTAAAGACTATAGGAGCCAGAGGTAGCGGTTTCTGCTGTGTGCCCGAGCCTGGGAAACTTACGATATTAGACAAGTTGCCTAGAGCTATCGGGTAGACAGGCATCTGGTCTTGATCGACAGAGAGCCACCCACCGAATGAACCTGTAGCAAAGTCTGCATACTCTTCGAAGCTCTCTCGGACGACATTGGTCTGATTCCAATGGAGCGTCACGAGGTTACTTCCATCATCCTTGAGCTCAACGTCTGCATAAAGATTGGCAGGAGTATACCTTAGCTCCTTGAGCTCTATCTTTAGATTTACATCTCCAGTGATATCAACTTTCTGCTGATAAGTATGATACATGGGATCTTTGATTTCTAAATAATAGGTGTCGTAGGGCAACGACGCAAAGTATAGCTTGCCTCCCTCTATTATCTTCGAGATATACGTATCTGGATGGTCTTCGGGCGTCAAGGTGCATACAAGACTATCCGGAGAGATTGCATTATCCGTCTGTACGTCTATCGTCACTTGAGCCGTTCGCTCATTGGATACATTTATCTCACACTCTACGATTTCAGACTTTGTGGTCTTATAAAGAGCCTGTACACCTAGCTTGTGTACGCCCTCGCTAATTGACTCAAATGTATGGCTTCGCTGACTGGTCTCCGCATAGGGGACATCGTCTAAATATAGCTGATAACGCTCCTGATGGCTCCACCCACTCTGCATCTCACCTCCTTGAGGTAAGCGATGTAGGCGTGGAGCTGACATAGCGTCTTCATCCTTCTCAGGACCTACATAGAAGTCATCGATCATCAGCATAAAAGCCCCCTCTTCGGCAGCATTGCCTACGTAGTGTATAGCCAGTCTCACGGTCTTGCCCTCATATGCGGCAAGGCTGTAACTCATGGGCGTCCACTTCTCGTAACTCACACTCTCGTAGTTGCCCTGATGAATAGGGGTGAAGTCCTCTATCGTCGGTTGAGCTGCAGTCGTGATATAGACTCCAAAAGGCTCTGGATAGCGATCTCCAGCCTTAGCCATAAAGGAAAGGATGCAGTCCTTACCAATGGTCATACTAGGCGTTATGAGCCAGTCGTCATTACGCAGGCCAGACGAAGTGCGAATAAATCCAGCATACTGCTTACCGCTATAGGCTCGTAGCACTGGATACTCGTACCACCAAACGGGGTCAGGAGCCAGTGGATTAACTATCGTGACATACTGTAGCGTGCCTCGATTTGGATAGTTACCTAGTAGCGATTCAGCTGATTGCTTATCTTTATCTATTCCCTCCCAAGGCATCGGTGTGATGGTAAAGGGGTCGTAACCCTCAAAGTCATCAAAGAAGATAGGCTCCTGTTTGTTCCAGCTTAGAGAGACGTCGTTGCGCCCTGAGACTGGATCATGCAGCGCCTCAGCTTGGAGGTTGAATGGAGTCACCACATCCTCCTCTAGTGAGATCGTTAGACTGAGATCCTTGTCTATATAAAAGACCTTCTGATACTCTTTCAACCCCTTGATTGCTATCTTAATCTCGTGCTCTCCGCCAAAAGCCAGCAAGGAGACCTTACCCTGCTCATCAGTCACAACCTCTGAGTCAGGATAGGTCACGCCGAGCGAAGTCTGCATGAGGCTTAAAGGTGTATTGGCTAGGGGCTCTCCAGTAGGTAATACAACCGTGATGGAAAGCGTATAGGAACGCTCTAAGTCTATCGAGGTGAGCCGTAGATCCTTGTCAATAGGCTGCTCCCCAATAGCAACTTGCTCGCTATAGTCTTTATATCCATGCGCAGTCACAGAGAGTGCGTAGGTACGACCAGTCTGATACACTGGTATAGAGTAGTGACCAGACTGATCCGTAGAGGATTGGTAAAGGACGTTCTCCGATTGAAGAGTAATACTTGCACCTTCAATAGGTTGTGAGGAGCTTACATCTGTCACTGTACCAGAAAGTACTGCAGGGTCATAGGGTACTGACACATATAGTGTAGGCAACTCACAATCACCCCATGTAGCATCACTCAAGTCTGTAGAAGAGCTACGATGATGTACATTGGGATCCTTGTCCGCACTAGCCTGGAAGTATATCATCCGGCCACTCTCTGTATCTGAGCGTACAGACACTCTGAGCGAAGCTCCATCGTACACAAAGGGCTTTGCGAGGTCTAGAACCAGCTTTGGCTCCCAAGCATTTGGATCTTCATTGGTCGTAACCCGCAGAATAGTGTCTACGACTAGTGTCATGTCACTAGTGTCTCGAGCGATAAAGCTTTCTGCTTCAGCCAGCTTCGTTTCGGTAGTATTCTCTATATACACCACTATGTGCTGGTCAAAGGGCTCTCTGCTTGAGCTCTTGCCATAATATGCAATCTGAGAGATCTGTTGACCCTTTTGGAGACCCAGCTGATCTGCGGTATATAGACTCTCACTCTGGCTGTGATTATCCATACTCCTGATGGGGGCATTTGGTGTAGAGCCCTCACCAGAGCCTATAGTATGACTATGCCAACCTCTCTCCGCTTGAACTGTGAGTTTAGAAGCGTCTCCCTCTAGAACATACTCACTGACTGTAAAGGTCGGGACAACCATCAGTGTATCCACTGCGTGTGGTGTATAGTTAAACTGTGCACTGCATGTGCTATAAGGCGGTATAGCAACCTGGTCAGTACACGGCACCGACTGCCCATTGGATAGCTCTAGAGTAAGCTTATAGTCAGAAGGAGCAATCGTATCTCCCGTCATATTATAAAGTACGATAGAGGCAAGAAGCTCTTGATTGACCATCCCCTCTGAAGGAATGCGCTGCCCCTCAAAGAAGAAGTCGTACTGAGGTACATTGAGCTGCCCACCGAAGATGTCATCCACTCTACAATACGCACCTTCGAAAGCGAAGTAGTAATCCTCCTCTGGTAGTATAGGTAGTTGAAAACTAGAGAGGTAATAGTCTCCCACATTACCACTTGGTGCCTTCTTATCACTAAAGCGACAAGAGTCTACCTCAGCACTGCTAGAGATGGCCATAGCCTCAACCCACTCTTTTCTATCTGTAGAGTAATAAACTGTGAGTGTACTACTAAATGACTTTCGTCCTGCGAAGAACGTTAGCCACTCCCCTGCAGCAAGGTGTATACGAGGCGTAATGAGCCTACATGGTTCAGACACTAGAGAGTTGTCTGCATAGTACTGACTCTCTTCAGTTGCTAGACTGCTGCGGTACTTTTGAATACTCCAGTTTTTCTCTAGGATCCACCCATCAGGAGCTATGCCAGTCTCAAAGTTTTCATAAAAAGTCGTAGCCCCGATGACATGTCCTCTAATTGAGTAGCTCTTCTTTCCAATGTCATCTATATGAAAGGTCATCTCTCCTTTGTGAGGTCCCTTTTGAGCTTCATAGGAGAGCGTCAGCTTAATGTTTTTCTCGCTCAGTGGTGCTATCGTCAGTGGTGATGCCACATCTTCAATAGTAAAGCCATCTGGCAAGTCAATGGTACGTATGACCATCGGAGCACCACCATCATTTTTGATCCGTAGCAAGACAGATTTATCTGCACTATATACCAGTCCCAGGTCTATAGGCTCATCTATCTCTTGCGATCGGCCCTGCATGGTCAAGACGAATGCAGGCTTATAGGGATAGATTGTGATCCAATCAATCATCTTACTCGTCCCTAAGAATGCCTCTTGTATATCATATCGATTACGTATAGTCTCATCAGTCACCATCACAGTAACGGGGACCTCTATCGTATCAGAGACGTCACCAGGTGCCAGCTCTTGCGTTAGTTGATGTGTGGCAATGACGACATCGGGCTGAGAGTTGTCGACTATACGAAGTTCATAGTTTGGCGTCCCAGACTTGGGCGTCGTGTTGCCACTATTCTTCACGACAGCGCGCGCCTTAAAAGTAGCCTCATTTTGAGGTGATGCGCATACCTTATTACTACCTACCAGCTTAGCATAGAGTATCTCTAGCTTATCCGTTGAGGCGACGCGAGCCTGCTCTGCAGAGAGCTCATCTATACCAATGTTCTCTAAGCGCAATCCGATCATTGTGAAGTCACTCAGTTCTAGTTCGAATTGTCTCCACTCATCCCTTGACAGCTGATCATTAGAAATCGTACGGATTGTGTCTCCTGCGACATACTTATCGCCTACTCGCTTACAAGAGTAAATTGCGACCGAAGCTCGAGAGTAGGCACTTCGTCCTTTTGCAATTAGATAAAACCGCACCTTGCCCTTCAGCGGAGGGGTGACAATCATATCTTTAGCCGTTTTAAAGTCGGAGTAACCAATTGCAAGGTCCTGAGTGCCGACCTCTAGAAAAGCTCCGCTCTGACCTCCTGTAGAAGGATTGGAGTACTTGACATACGCATCCTCATACTCCCAGTCCGTAGATCTCAGATAGTCTAAGATACGCCCCCAGCTAGGTGGAGCAAAGTCTCGTCCATTCGACCCAGCATTGACATCCAGCTTCTCAAAAGACTCAAGATAATTACTTACCTCTTTGGAGTTTTGAGCCTTGAGTGCTCCTCCGAGGAGTATGATAAGTATACTAGAGAGTATAAGTGTGATGTGCTTATTCATAGCTTTCACGTTTAGTTTAGAGAGTACAATAGGAGAGGGAGAGGGACTCTCTATATATTTGTACTAGACACATATAATATGGAGAGTCTCCTCCTTCTGAAAAGTACGGGACTACAGCTTTTCGACAATCTGCGAGACTACAGTCCCACTTGATAGTCGAACGTATACGAGATAGCGTCCCTCTGGGAGAGTCCTAAGACTGACCTGATGCGTATTATATTGTTCAATCAGTGGAGCTCCCTCAAGCGAATAGACATATACAGCCTGTACAGACCCTCCATCTATATAGAGAAGGTCTGTCGTCGGATTTGGATAGCATCGTACTGACACAGCACTGCCCTGAGGAGCAAGCTCCACGCCTGTGGTAAACTCATCAAAGCCCTCAAAGTAGAAGTCATCAAAGAAGGCAGCCATACCATCGTTCACCATATGACGTAGAGCTACATAGATATGCTTGCCAGCAAACTGAGACAGATCTACTTTATACTCTGTATAGCCACCGTTATAGTCATAGTACGAAAGCTTTTCGGAGAAAACCTCCTCAAAAGTCTTACGATCACTCTGTGAACTACTGCTCACCAGTACACTGATGACTCCTGCACCCCACTGAGGCAGAAAAGTCCCCTCGTAGTTACGTGCCTTAAAGATAAACCGGGACTGCTCCGTAGCCTTCATAGCTCCAGAGACGATCCAATCCTCCGTCTGCATGTGTGGCGTTGCAGCACCCAAAGCCATAAGCACCTGATCTCCCGTGGGTGGGTAGATATTACGCCAGTCAACCATCTTAGGATTGAGTACCATAAAGGCAAAAGGTGTCGTATAGTTGAGGAAGTCTATCCCGGCAAAGCTAAAGGTAGGTAGCTTGTCCACATCTATCGTTAGGAACTCGTCTGGTTGGAGTGAGCCGTACTCGTCGTTTTCAAAGCTATAGTAGCGAGTCGTCTTCGGTAGCACCGTAACAGAGAGAGGTAGCGTAGCAACATAGCCACTAGCAAATGTAATCTTCAACTGATCTGTCACCTCTCCAGATCCTCCCTCTCCATGAGCTACAACTGTAAAGGGGAGAGCCTCACCTACCTCTATCTTTGTGCCGACCTTGATATCTGTTGAGAAGTTCGAAGTGTCAAAAGAGACTTCCTTGATCTCAAGGGGAGTCAAGCCATCATTGGTAAATGCGAGATAATCCTTTGTAGAGTTTGATCCATTCCAGTTGATCGGAATAAAGTCCCACTTCTTTTCATTGAAGAGGGCATACTGATCCTCAGCATAGTAAATAGATATGTTGTCCAGTGATACTCCACGACTCTTCATTAGGTTGTCAGCTTTGTAGCGCCAACGGAATGATACAGTTTTACCTTTGTAAGCCTCTAGAGAGAAGCTCTGACGTACCCAGTACTCATTATCTTTGTCACTCATGATAGCGAGCTCATGCCACTCTCCATCAACGAGGATCTCAAAGAAAGCTCCTTCAATACCATTGTACCCCGTAGTGTTGTTTTTCTTAGAGAAGGTGGGATCTCTCTTTATCGTAGCAGGAGCTCCAGTACTCCACTGGAAGGTTATCTTTACCGTCTTGTCGGCAGGGAGCTTAAAGGGCATCGTCTCCAAAGATGTTTCAGTACCCGCCACTCGTGAAGATGCCAAGATAGACTTCTCTCCACTAGCTGATCCGGTAGAGATTAGGCTCCAGTTAACCTCCTTGCTAGCAGACATACCCCAGCCCAAAGGAGGAAATGACTCTTCCTCAAAGTCTTCACTATACGGATAGCTAGACACCGTTTGGTCGGCCACTGTCGTAAAGCTCCACACGGGCGAAGGAGTACTACCTTGCTCATTGTAAGCCTCTATATACCAGTAGTATGTTTGATTATCCTTGAGGTTAGTCAGCTCATGGCTACTCTTATCACCGAGATCCATACCTTTCACTATCTCAAAACTGTTAGAAGCTTCACCTACATAGAGTTTATAGCCTTTAGCAAAGAGGACTTTACTCCAAGACAATGTCAGCGACTTGGCGTAGAGATTGTCTGCTCCACTCTTGGGAGCCACTAGGGTTGGAGCCTGTGGCTTACTGCCGAATCCATAAACAGAGGGTAGCACTACTTCGTCTAGGAAAAACATAGATAGCTCAGGCACATGCCCTCCATCGATAGATATAGCAGGTACGAACCAGCGTACATAACAATTGTCTGACTTAGGAGCTCCTAGAGAGATGCTTTTCTTCTCAAGTACATTATAGGTATCTTCATTCGTAGTGCGAAGTAGCTCTTTCCACGTTTTACCGCCATCGGTCGAAAGCTCTACGACCATATAGTTTTCTGGTAGTAAAGGCTCATCCGAAAGAGACTCGTACTGATTTTCGTATGCAAAGTAAAGCGTATGCGTCCCCTCAGAGAGATCTAATCGTGGAGACACTAATATATTAGGCGTCCCAACGGAGCCTGAGGCATAGGCGCACCGGAGGCCTTCGATATTGCTCGATACACTCCTCCATCCATCATTACTCCATGCGATAGGTGGAAAGGCCTCACCCTCAAAGCCCTCGTAGAGAGCCTTAAGAGGGAGCAGTCTCTTCTTGGCGGCAATCTCAATCTTAACACTTCCTCCATTGGTGTTTAAGACCACATCCCCTTTGATGGCTGAGTTCATAGCAGCACTATAGCGCAAAAGCAGCTCTACACTTGTGTTCTTAACCAGCGCAAAGTCCTCACCGCCATTGAAGATAACCTCTACACCCTCAGGTGCCTCAACACTAGTTAGTGAGAGTGTACCCTTACCAACGTTCTTGAGTTTGACAACCTTGGAGTAGTGTGTTGAGCCTATCCAGCATTCGCCAAAGTCATAGCGTGACATATCTAGCTCTGGACGAGGGGTATTGATGGGGGTAAAGGCTGCTACCTTCACATTGTCTAGGTAGACAATGTTGGCAGTCTTCTTAAGCATCTTGTGTACGAAAGCTATACGGACCTTCTTGCCTTGATACGACGACAGGTCTATCTCTGAGTTATAGCGCTTCCATCCTTGCCACGGGAAGACTGCGACTCCGCTCTCCCGTAGTTGATCAGGGTTGGTAAATGACCATATTGGCTCCACCGCTTTAGGATCAGCCCCCTCCTCAATGATGCGTATCTGAAAGTCATACTCCTTACGCTCTAATGGAGAGGCTGAAGGAGATGTCCAATCAAAAGAAAGCTGATAGGTACCACTGAGCACCAGCTCAGGTGTCAGGAGTATCTCCTCCTTGATCTGCGCTGCGTCATCTTTATCACTGAGAGGAGCATCGCAAGCTGCACATTGCTGAACAGGATTCTCTGACTGGCGGTATACGTGCCAGCGAAACTTTGCATTCGTTCCTTCATAGCCATTGACGCTACTCCACCCATCAGGTAGCGCAGCTATCACTTTGTCTCCGCCATAGGGAACGCTCTCAAAGTCCTCAGACAGCAAAACACTCTGAGCTTGCAGTCCAAGGCTAGACACTGAGAGCAATAACGCAAACATTACGACAAAGGACGACGCCATCCCCCTTTGGAGGAAGCGGTGCCTTGATGAAATGGTCAAATGACCTTGCTGTTTTTGCTTCATAACTATAGTCTGTTTAGTGTTAGTGATGAGCGCTTATAGAGACTTGCAATTGATAACAACAACGCATAGCTACAGATCTGTTTGCGACAATATCTCAAGACGATCTACTGAAATGCTGTATGCTTTCTAGCCAAACATCTTGAAAGGAGCGTAATTAGTCACCCACACATGTTGCTAAAGCTAATCCTTAAAACAAGCGTTGCAATCGCCATCGCACAGCAGTCTCAAGTAAAAGGTCAAACCGGGACTATTACACAGCATAGTGCAACGAACTCTTTTTGATTCTCTTACCCTGCGAGCAAATATATATATTTCTTTTCTATAATCCAAACATCGTACATTCCACCCACTAACGCAATTTCTCGAGAGGGATGTTTTTGATGACTTCATTGGGTGTCTTATAGTTAGAACTCCCCCAACCAGGGGTGACGCATAATATTATATACAGTGAGCTCATCTACCTCTCTACTCCTCGCTGGTCGTTATGCGGAGGTCCTGACAGAGCGATTATGATGCGTCAGCCCTGTTGGCTCTTGGCTGTTAGCTGTTGGCTGTTGGCTGTTGGCTGTTGGTTGTTGGCTGTTAGCTCTGATCACTCCGATGGCTCTGATAGCTCCGATGGTTCCGACACCTCCGATGACTCCAACCAACAGCCAACAACCAAAAATTAAAGCAAACTCAACGCCGGGTTGTTACAATAATTTAGAGCCGACCACATATCGAAACGACACTGTGTCGGGGAAAACTGATTTCCACGTGGATATTTCGAAATATCCAGGTGGAGAATTTTTATTT
>ENA-OOZG01000716-OOZG01000716.1-human-gut-metagenome-genome-assembly--contig:-NODE-716-length-26395-cov-4.464730_pt1 | contig 26395 bp, 17 predicted proteins | sample MGYA00241706_ERZ501384 | MGnify/ENA primary metagenome ERZ501384 (study PRJEB25962, sample SAMEA2042742) | human gut metagenome | biome: human gut; feature: human-associated habitat; material: faeces...
TCTCTTAATTTTTTATATTTTTTTTAATTTTTACTTGACAATCAAAACCTTATTGTGCTATTATAATTAAGTGTTAGGAATAACATATGCGGATGTGGCGGAATTGGCAGACGCGCTGGTCTTAGGAACCAGTGTCAACGACGTGGGGGTTCAAGTCCCTTCATCCGCACCAAATTAAAGTGCTGATTTAAAAATTAGCACTTTTTTGTTGTCCTTGATAAATATATTCTATATTTTATTAAAAAGCCCCGCCCAGGAACGAGTCCCGGGCGGGGTAACATTGAATTGGTTGTGTCAGATTTTATGCAGTGCGTTTGGTTGCCTTTCTCGCCTTGTAAATGCACGTATGTGCATTGTTCCAGCAATCCTCGATGAAGAACACCTTTCTTTCTCCATCAGTGGCAATCCCCTTATTCAGCTCTCTCATGATTCGACGCAAGTCAAAAGGCTTGTAGTTGTCCAGTTCTTTTATTTTATGCATACTTTATTTGTAAAAAAAATTAGATCTCACATTGAAATCTAATTTTTATATTTTTATTTATCAAACATTTTCAATATTTCTTCTTCGTCTTGTACTCCTATGCTTGTTCCAAGTACTTTACCATTTTTTATTGCGACAAATGTTGGTATGCTCATTACTCCAAATTTTTCTGCTAAATCTGGTTCTTCATCTACATTTACTTTGCATACTTTTATTTTTCCTTCATTTTCGTCTGCAATTTTTGCTACTACTGGCATCATTGCTCTGCATGGTCCACACCAAGTAGCCCAAAAGTCTATAAGTACTGGAATAGTAGATTCTTCTACTTCTTCACTATAGTTTTTGCTTGTTAAATTTACTTCACTCATATCTAATTTTCCTTTCTTCTCAATTTGTTAATTATTGCTAATCCTGCTTTTGTGCCTTCATACACAGCCTTAGATATTTGAAGTATTCCTCCTGTGCAATCTCCACATGCATATATGTTTTCTATGCTTGTTTGCATCTCATCATTTACCACAATATTGTTGTTTTCAGTTTTTGCACCTAATTTTTTTGCAAATTCTAAGCAGCCCGCTGTTCCTTGTGCAATGAATACTCCATCTATTTTCTGTGATGAGTCATCTTCAAATTCTATTTTTTCTATTTTATTCGAACCTCTAAATTCACGTATCTTTTTTTCATTTATCTGTACATCGATACTTCTATTTTCTATTGGTTCTTTACCATTTGTAAGCATTGTTACAGACTTTGCGATTGGTAGTAACTCTTCAATTTCTCCAATTGCATATTCTCCATTGCCTAGCACTGCTACATCTTTATTTCTATAAAATGGTGCATCACATACTGCACAATAACTTACACCTTTTCCTTCAAATTCTTGCAGTCCTTTCATGTTTGGCTTGTTTCTATTTACTCCTGTTGCGATTACTACTGTTTTTGCAACATACTTATCAGCTTTAGATTGATTTGCTACCATTACCTCAAATCCACTTTCAGTATATTTTACACCAATTACTTCTTTTTTTATTAATTCTATTCCAAGATTTTTTGCTTGTTTCTCGCCTTTTTCTATCAATTCTTTCCCTGAGATGGGAATTTCAAAACCATAATAATTTTCTATTTTTTCGGTTCTAATTAGAGCTCCTTCTCCCTTAGAAATTATTAATACTTTAAAACCTGCTCTTTTAATATATATTCCAGCTGTAATGCCAGCAGGACCTCCTCCTATTATTATAACATCATACATAAAAAGTATTCCTTCCTCACATTATCTAGTCCAATAAATCATATATGTTTTCAAATTTGTACCCTTGTTCTCTTAAATACGATATTAAATCTGATAGCATTTCATATGTCAGTATTTTATCGCTTGAATCATGCATTAATATTACAACACTGTCTTTTTCTCCCATAGTATCTTTTACGTTTTGTAATAAGTCTTCTTTAGTCTTTGCACCTGCTGCATCTGAACTCAAGCTATTCCAGTCTAAGTGCATAATTCCATTTTCATGAAGTAATGCTTTAGAATTCTGCTTTGCCTCATCATAATATCCTCCATTCGAACCACCTGGGAATCTAAACAATTTTGACATATATGAATTATTTCCTAATGCTTTTCTTATTGCATCTTCTGTATAATTATATTCGTTTAATGTAGCCTCTGGTGATGCATATACTGCAGAATATTTGTGTGAATAGCCGTGATTTGCTACATAATGTCCTTCATCAAACTCTCTTTTTACCAAGTCTGGATAGTTGTTTACATTAGTTCCTAGCGTAAAAAAAGTTGCCTTAACATTTTCCTTTTTTAGCAAGTCTAAGATTAGTGGTGTTACCGTTTCAGATGGACCGTCGTCAAATGTTAAAAATACTCTTTTTTCACCAGTAGAACGATAAATATGTTTTATTCTATCTTTTTCTTCGTCAGTAAGTGCTCTACTAGTTTGCTCTATTCTTTTATTAATTTCTGCTTGTTTTGCGAGTTCTTCTTGTCTCTGTTTTTCCTCTTCTTCTTTTCTTATTTGAGCCTGTTGTTCCTCATATAATTTTGCTTGTTTTTTTACTTCATGATGCTCTGCAAGCCTTATTCCAGAAATGGTTGCTAAAGTAACAAGAAAAATTAATAAAATAATGCAAACTGTCACCTTTTTCTTATTCAATCCTCTTCTAATAATTAAATCGTACATTTTCTACCTCTTATTTTTTTCTTATTCTATCATATGCAACTTTTAATTACAATATTCTACAATTTTTATTATAAATTTTGTATGTGTCAAGTGATAGTTGGCAATCGTCCTTTTGGTTGATTTTCTAAGCACATAACTATTCACATTTCCAAAAAATTTTTTTATTTTTTTCTTTTTGACATCACATACTAAAATTTTTAATACAAAATTATTATATAGTTTTTTTTAGATTTTTGTCAAGTCATTTTTAGATATTTTTCTACTTTTTTTAATAAAAATTATATATGTAATTTAAGTCGCTTATTGATACCATTTTTATAGCTTGTAATATTGGATTTTTAGGGCTTAAAGTTACTTGCTTACAAGTATTGTTTGAGTTTATTTTTTCATTTGCTCTAAACACGTTTGTAATGCTTTCTAGGTTGTTTTCTATTTCTAGCATATATTGTTCTATACTGTCATCTATTTCTATTGGTTGTTCCAATTTTTCTAATTCTATAATTCCTTTATTCTCAACTTTACTTGCACATATTTTTGCTAAACAAGTTGCTCCAATTTTGCTAAAACTTAATCTTCCACTTTTAAATCTTTTGCTTAATACTGTGAATATTTGACTTTCCATTATTCCTGGATTCTTGTATTCAATTCCCTCTGGTGCTTCTGGCATTTCTATATTTCTTTCTTCTAATATGTCTTGGTAAACCATCACTTAAATAACTTTCTAATCTTTCAATTTTCTTTACATATTTTTCCTCCCCTCCACATTCAAATTTTAGATATTTAAGAAAAATTGGTACTTCATCATATCTTCTTTCTGCAATTAATTTTTCTATTATTCTTCTATTTTCTTCTTCAGGTATATCTCTAATTATTTCTTGATGTATATGAAAATTATCTTTCTGTCTTATCGTATCTTTTGTTGCTAATTTATTTATCCATCTTGCTCCATCTCCATTTAGAATCCTAAGCTGAATCTTATCTACATCATACTTTTGGAATATTCTTGCGTCCCTTCGTTGTTTCATTTCCTTTGAACTCATAAATCCTACAATATACATTTTTTCCACCAATGTATGTCTTGGATCATCTTTCTTCCAACCTTCATAAGCAACGTGTAATTTTAATTCTGATTTCACGCTACTTTGTTCTTTGTACTCTTTTCCTTGCTTTTCACAGATTCTTCTGTTTTTTGCTTTTTGTTCTTCTCGATCTTTTCCTTGAAGGTTTATCCATAATCCATCTGCTTCTTCAAACAATACTGGTATTTCTTTTATTCCTGGTATTAATTTATCTTTACTATCCAACTTAATTTCTTCTTGTTCCTTTTCAATAATTTTCATACCTTCTTGAATGACTACATCTCTTACTGCTTCGTGGCTTATTGATATATTTATGCTTTCCATCAATTGTGATGAAGCGTCCCTGTACGAATTTGTTTCTACTGCTGTACTTAATATTTTTTCTACTAAGTTTGCTGATATTTTTCCTATTGCTGTAATACTCACTAATTCATCTAAAAGAAAAATATATTTTTTACATTCATTTTTTGTATTTTCATTTACTGTATATTCATAAACTGCTCTTTTATATGTTACAACTCCTAATACTGTTTTAATTGAATTAATCTTGTAACCTTTGTGTCTAAATGTCTTCTTATCTCTGTTTTCTTTAATCTTATTGTCATAACTTTCAAGCAATGTCTTTAATATGCAACAACCTAAGTCGCACACGAATTTGAAGATTTTTTTCTCTAAATCATTGAAATTTACTTCATTATTTGCTACAATGTTATCAAACATAAATGATTCCCCCTTAAAAATGTTACTCGCAAATCAACATTTAAGGGAAATTATTTATGTTTTTCTTATGTCTAAAAAACATAAAATCGAATTTTCATCACTTTGCCAACTAAAATTTTACACTAACTTGATTTTCTTGTTTTTATTTTTAAATTTCAGTTAAAGATATTCAAAATCCGCTTTCTTAAAACATTAATGCATTTTTTATATGATGTACATAGAATTTTTCTTGTCTTTTGTATACCTCAATTATATCAAATCTTATATAAGTATTTTCTAGCTTTTTACAATATAAATAATATTCTGCAGTTTTATAAATATGCTTTTGTTTTGTGTTATCTACCGCTTCTACTGGCTTTCCGAATTTATCACTTGCTCTGGTTTTGACCTCTACAAAAACATATTCATTTTTATCTTTTACTATTATATCTATTTCTCCATAATAGCTTCTAAAGTTTCTTATTAATATTTGACATCCTATTTTTTCCAAATATTTTACTGCAATATCTTCTCCTTTGGTTCCTAGTATATGTCTTTTATACATTATTCCACCCTCTTGTATTCATTTCCCGGCAAACTTTCTATGTATCCTTCAATTTCCATCATTGTTATTTTTTGGTTTAGTTCTGAAATATCTAGGTTGCTCTTTTTGGCTAGTTCATTTATTTCTATCGGATCTTCAGTTATGAGATTGTACAACTTTTTGTCTTTTCTTTTTGTTTTTTGTTGTTTTATGTAACATTTTTTATGGAATGATTTGATTTTTTATGAATAGTATGGTATACTAGAGAATGTATCAAAAATATTTTAAGGAGGGTTTTCCCATGGAGAATCATGTCAAGCCTGTCAATGCAGGCAATCGGGACAGCATCGTGAAAGTCACGAATGACGGTCGTATGGTCGTCAGATGTTCTTTGTTCGGCACTTCTCAGTGTCCGAACCCGGATTGCACTGGGTATCATTATTGCCCGTGCTCTAAGAATCACAGCGACAACTAAACACTCCCTAGGGGCCTAGGAACGCGAGGACAATGTCCTCGCGCTCTGCTTTTATTTTTTAGATAATGTCACTTCTATTTCATTTTCTTTTTTATTATGAACGTATCTTATTGTTACTTTGTCTCCTACTTCTTTCTCATATATATAATTTCTTAATGTTGACATTTTATTAAGTTTTATTCCATCTATTTCTAATATAATGTCACCTTTTTTTAGCTTTGCTTTATCTGCTGGAGAATTTCGTATAATTTCTGCTATATATATCCCATTTTCTAAACTCATTTTTGTTCCGAGTTGTTCATTTATATATGGCACTATATCCTTGTCATACGCATACACGCCAAGAGTTGCGGAATTTACTTCTCCCTTTTCTTCTAATTTTTTAATAATTGGCTTTACATTATTTATTGGAATTGCAAATCCTATTCCCTCTGCTGTTGTTATCTTTACAGAGTTTATTCCTATTACTTCTCCGTTTTCATTTATTAGTGGTCCTCCGCTATTTCCAAGATTTATTGTCGCATCTGTTTGTATTAAATTTTCCATATAATAATTTTTATCATTTTCTTCTATTTTTATTGTTCTTTCTAATCCGCTAATTATTCCTGATGTAACTGTTCTTTGGAATTCATACCCTATTGGATTTCCTATTGCATACACCTTTTGAGCAATCTTAATATTTTCGGAATCTCCTAATTTTAAGAATTCCAAATTTTTTGCGTTTATTTTTACAACACTTAAATCTATATCAGAATCCGCCCACACAACTGTTGCTTCGTAGTTTCTACCATCTTCTAACGTAACATAGCATGTGCTGTTTTTATCCCCTGACACATGTTGGTTTGTTACTATATAACCTTCACTTGTAACTATAAATCCTGTTCCCAGGCCAAGTTCACTGGTTCCTTCTTTTAGGAAAATTGTGTTTCCTTTATTCTTCACTTTTGATATTCCAACAACAGACTTGTTAGTTGTTTCTATTATATCCGATATACTTTTTTCTTGTGTCTCTTCTATTTTAGCCACTGTCTTTTGAGCATCATAATCTCCTAAAATTTCTTGTTCTGTTGTAAACGATATGTATACACAATACGCCAAAATTATAAACGATATAATTAAAATCATTATTGCTATCGTTTCTAAAAATTTTATTATTTTACTATCTTTTTTCATAAAATTACCACCCTTAAGTTTATTCTTCCCGTTTCCTTATTTTTTAATCAATTTATTTATTTTTTCCTATTGCAAATTTTGTCTAAAAGTGGTAAAATGTGGAAGAAAGCGTTTGTAAAACTATTTTGTACTTTTTACTAATGCGTTAACACGTTATATGAAAGGATATATTATAATGAATTCTAAATTATATGGTTTAACTAATCCTCAAAAAAACATTTGGAATACTGAACAATATTATAATGGAACATCTATCAATAACATCGGTGGTACTGTTTATTTAAAGTGTCACTTAGACTTTGCAGCACTTTCTAATGCTGTGTCTAATGTTATTGTTAATCATGATAATTTTCACATAAAACTTGTTAGAAAGGATAATGATATTAATCAAACTTTTGTTGACTTTGATAGTTTTCCTGTTGAGATTATTGACTTAGCAGATATTTCTGAGTTGGCTTCTTTTGAAGAAAAGTTGTGTCAAAAAGTTTTCTCTATTGAGAACGATAATTTGTTTTGTGTCAAAATTTTTAGATTGCCAGATAGTACTGGTGGTGTTATTTCTGTTATGCATCATATTATTTCAGACTCTTGGACAGTAGGCCTATTTTGTAAGGAAATTGTTCAGGAATATACTAATTTGATTAAAAATGTTAAATCTGATGATGTAAAATATTCATACATTAATTATATAAATAAAGAGCAAGAATATTTAAACAGTTCTTCTTTTGAAAAAGATAAAGAATATTGGGCAGAGGTTTTTAATACTGTGCCTGAACTTGCTACAATTCCAAGCTTTTCAGCAGAATCTTCTAATCAAGTTTCTTGTACTGCTAAAAGGCAAAAGTTTGCTATTTCTAAGCAAGTTATGGACAAAGTTTCTGAATTTTGTAAGAATAATAGAATTTCAATATATAATTTTTTCATGTCAATTTTTTCGATTTATATTGGTAGAGTATCAAATTTAAACGATTTTGTCATTGGTACACCAATTTTAAATAGATTAGATTTTGCGGATAAGAACACTAATGGTATGTTCATTAGTACTGTTCCTTTGCGCGTAAATATTTTAAATGACTCTTCTTTCGTAGATTTTAGCAAATCTATAGCTAGAAGTTGCCTATCTATGTTAAGACACCAAAGATATCCATATCAAAATATACTAGAAGATTTAAGGAAGTTAGATTCTAGTATTCCAAATTTATATAATGTTGCTTTATCTTATCAGATTACAAATACTGTAAATGATGAGATTGATTGTGATTCTCATTGGGTATTTAATGGTACTTGTGCTGATGATTTGCAGGTTCATATGGTGGATTATAACTCTACTGGCTTAAATGTTTTTTATGATTACAAAACATCAAAATATGATGTAAATGACATTAATAATATACATAATCGTATTGAAAATATGATTAATCAAGTATTATCAAATAACGAGATTAACGTTTCTGATATAGAAATTGTTACTCCAGAAGAGAAAAGTCAGATTTTAAATGATTTTAATAATTGGAAAGTTGAACTTCCTAATAATAAAAATGTAATTGAATTGTTTGAAGATCAAGTTACTCAGCATCCTGATACCACTGCTGTTGTATTAGATGATGTTTCACTTACATATAACGAATTGAACCAAAAAGCTAATCAGTTAGCTAGATATCTACAAGAAAATGGCATACAAAATAATGATATAGTCGGTGTTTGCTTTAATAAAAATATAGAATTTATTATATCTATATTGGCTATTCTAAAATGTGGTGGAGTTTATTTACCAATCTCTGTAGAATATCCAGAAGATAGAATTTCATATATTGTTGATAATAGTAAAGCTCGTATAGTGATTTCTAATAAGGAAATGAGCTATTTAGAAAATAAAACAAAAATTGTTAATTTTTATAATATCAACTTAGATAGTTTTGATACTAGCAACCTTAATATGCACTATGATAATACACATTTATGCTATATCATTTACACATCTGGATCAACTGGAAATCCAAAAGGAGTAATGCTTTCACATAAAAACTTGATTAATTTTGCTTACATTTTTAATGATTGTTTTAATAATAAATTCTCGATAAATGATAGTTGCTTATCTTTAACAAGTGTATCATTTGATGTAAGCATATGCGAGTTATTTGTTCCATTGATATTTGGAAGTGCATTAGTTATTTATCCAGAGGAAAGTTTAACTAATATTGATTTACTATGTAAGATATTAGAAAAAGATAAGATAACATTTTTATACTTGCCACCAAACATTCTTCAAGATGTTTCAAGTTATATTCTTGAGAATAACATACAAACTTCTATGAACAAAATGTTAGTTGGTGTTGAGTCTATTAAGAATGGCACTTTAAATGAATATTTTAAAATTAATCCTAATTTTGAAATTGTAAATGGTTATGGGCCCACAGAAACCACCATTTGTACAACTTTTTATAAATATGTTTTTAGTGACAATACAAATGGTGTTGTACCAATTGGAAGACCTTTTGCAAATAACAAATTGTTAGTTGTAAGCAAAGGTGGTAGCCTTCAACCCGTACTAACTCCTGGTGAATTATATGTTTGTGGTAACAATGTTTCTTCTGGATATTTAAATAATCCAGAGTTGACTGCCAAATCATTTGTTAATTACAAATATACAAGCGAAGCACTTTCATATAGAACAGGAGATACTGTTTATTGGGATAATACTGGCCTTTTACACTTTATTGGAAGAAAGGATTTTCAAATAAAGATAAAAGGACATAGAATAGAGTTAAGCGAAATTAATAACACATTAAGAGGAATTTCTGGCATAAAAAATTCTATAACTGTTGTAAAGAACGTAAATAACTTTGATACACTTTGTGCTTATGTAGTCCTTGAAAATAAATCACTTACCGTTCAGGAAATAAAGTCAATTCTTTTTGATAAGCTTCCATCTTATATGGTGCCTACCTACATAACTCTTTTAGATGCTTTACCTATCACAATAAATGGTAAGGTTGATAAAAAGAAACTTCCTGATATAGTAATTGAGCACACTGGAACGACTGAAGCAACAACGGATACAGAGATTAAATTAAAAGAAATATTTGAGACTATGTTAGATACTGACATTGTTTCTATTGATGATTCTTTATTTAATATGGGATTAGATTCATTAATGGCTATAAAATTCTCTGTCGCTGCTCATAAAGTTTTTGGAATTTATATTGATATCAAGGATTTATATAAGTATGATTCTATTCGTGCTTTAGCAGATTTCGTTGACAATCAAGTCCATTCTAATAAAAATTACTTACCAGAAATACAAAAAACAGATGCTCAGGATTTTTATCCTTTATCATCTGGTCAAAAGAGAATTTATTATGCTTGTAAGATGGCTGGGAATGATAGTATTGTTTATAATACACCTGGCGCAATATTAGTAGATTCTATATTAAATAAGGAGACGGTTGAATCTGCATTTAAGGATATTATAAAGCGTCAAAGTATATTTAGAACAGTCTTTGTCATTGAAAATGAAGAAGTAAAGCAGAAAGTTTTAGACAATGTTGATTTTGCAGTCGAATCATTTAACAATACAAGCAGTGAAATAGATTCGCTAGTAAACAATTTTGCTAAACCTTTCGATTTAGCAAAAGCACCTTTGTTAAGAGTTGAAATTCATTATATAGATAACAAAGAAACTTTATTATTATTTGATTCTCATCATATTGTTATGGATGGTGTTTCTCTAAACATATTAGTAAATGACTTATTTAAGCTATATAATAGTGAAAGCATTGAACCTCTTGAAGTGGAATATACAGATTATTCTGTATGGGAGAATACTTTAATAAATGAAGATAAGTTCTCTGATGATAAAAAGTATTGGTTAGATTGTTTTAAGGATTTCGATTTTGAAACTTTGAATTTGCCTTTTGATTACACTGTGCCAGCAAATCAAACTTATACTGGCAATAAACTTTATAATCATCTTGAGCAGTCTACAATCGATGAAGTTTCAGCTTTTGCAAAAGGACATCACGTATCAACTTATTCTGTATTTTTAACAGCTTTATTTGTTACTCTTTATAAATATACTGGTCAAACTGATATCGTTATCGGAAGTCCTGTTGCCAATAGAAGTATTGAATGCCTACAAAATATCATCGGAATGTTTGTTAACAACATTGCTTTGAGAACAAAAATATTAGAGAATCAATCAGTTTCAGATTTAATTACTTTTGTAAATAATACTGTTACTGGTGCCTTAGATCATCAGATCTATCCTTATGATATGCTTGTTAAAGATTTGCAGGTTCCTGTTGATCATTCAAGAAATCCTTTGTTTGATGTAGTTTTAACTTATCAAAATCAGGAAGACACATCTACTTTGACTAACAACAAAGCTGAAATGCTTCCAACTGTAACTAATACTTCTAAATTTGCTATTACATTAGAAATTGCACCTAAGTCTAATCAAATAAATCTTGAATATAGAAGTGATTTATTTAAAGAAAATACTATGACAAGTTTCTTAAAACATTATCTATTTGTTTTAAAACAAATAATAGAAGGATTTAATGATGAAGTTCAAAATGTTAATATTATAACTGATGATGAGCAAAAGTTATTAGATAAATTTAATAATACTTATGGTAAAATTAACAGGGCTCCTGTTTCTAAGATCTTTGAAGAACAAGCCGCATTGCACGCAAATGATATTGCAGTTGTTTGTGATGATAAGACTTTAACCTATCAAGAATTAAATGAACGAGCAAATAGTTTGGCTCATCTTCTAATTGAAAAAGGAATTAAACCAAATGACATTGTCGCTATAATGACTAATAGATCTTTAGAGACCATTGTGTGTATGATTGCTATCCTTAAATCAGGTGCGGCTTTCTTAAATATAGATCCTACTTATCCTATTGAGAGAACTGAATACTATATTTCTGATAGTAAAATTCAACATGTTCTTACCCAAAGAGAATTAAAGGACAAAGTTGCACAAATCAAGAATCGTATAGATATTGATTTAGATATCGAGGATATTTACGGAAAAAATAAAGAAAATCCTGATGTTAAAGTTGGCGAAAGAGATTTATCTTATATTATTTATACTTCTGGATCTACTGGAACACCTAAGGGTGTAATGTTAAACCAAATTGGTATGTCTAATATGGTTCAAGCAATGACTAGAGTTTTGGAATATCTAAAAGAAGGAAATAAACACGCTATCGCATCTGTAACATCCACCCCTTTTGATATTTTCGTATATGAGATTATAGTTTCTCTTACTCATGGCCTTAAGGTTGTAATGGCTAACAATGCAGAGCACAGAAATCCAAAACTGTTGGATGCTTTGATTCGTAAGCACGGTGTTGATGTAATGACTGTTACTCCTAGTTTAATGAAAATCAACTATGATAACAGAGAACCTGATACAGCTTTGGCTAACGTAAAGAATATGGTATTTGGTGGAGAACCTTTACCAGAAAAATTCGTAAAAGATTTAAAGGCTTTAGCTGATGACATTACTGTTTACAATATATATGGTCCAAGTGAAATAACAATACTTTCAAATGTTCAAAATCTAAATGGAGAAAAAGAAATTACAGTTGGCCCTCCAATTTTAAATACTCAAATGTATATATTAGATAAAAATATGAAGCAACTACCTATTGGCGTTGTCGGAGAAATCTATATTGCTGGTATTCAAGTTGGAGAAGGTTATATTGGAAAAGAAGAGATGACTAAGCAAAGATTCTTAAAAAATCCATTTGGTCCTGGAAAAATCTATAAAACTGGTGATATTGGAAGATGGACTTTTGACGGAAAGATTCAGTGTCTTGGTCGTGTTGATAATCAAGTAAAATTAAGAGGACTTCGTATTGAGCTTGGTGAAATAGAAGATGAGATGTTAAAAATGCCAGGAGTTACTTCTGCAATAGTTAATAAAGTTTCTATTGATGGAAAAGAATCTTTATGTGGTTACTACGTAGCAGATAACAACTTAGCAGAGAATATAGTTAAGGAAAATTTGAGGAAGTTCTTGCCTCCTTACATGGTTCCTACTTATATTATAAAGCTTGATAAAATGCCTTATACTATTAATAGAAAGGTTGATAGAAAAGCTCTTCCTCTTCCTGTTGTAAACAAATTTGCTTCTGCAACTGTTGACATTAGATCTCTTAATTCAAACGAAGAGAAATTATTAGAAATTTGGAAAAATATCCTTAAAACAGATAAGATCTCTGTTGATGATAATTTCTTTGATATTGGTGGAGATTCTATTCTTGCAATTAATATGCAAATAGAGGCTTTGAAATATGGCTTGGAATTTGAGTATGCGGATATATTTAACTTCCCTACCATTAGACAATTATCAAAGAAACTTCCAAGTCCAGAAGAGCATTTTATGGCAAATTATGATTATTCTAAAATCAATAATCTTTTAAAAGCAAACTCTATTGACAACTTGGATAAAATTGAGAAATATAATTTTAGAAATGCCCTTATAATAGGAAGCACTGGATATCTAGGTGCTCACATACTACATTCGTTCTTAATACACGAATCAGGTACAGCTTATTGTTTAATCAGACCAAAGAGCAATATGTCTCCAGAAGATAGAATTATCAGTTACCTAAATTTCTATTTTGGAGAAGATTTCTATAATAATTATAAAGATAGAATAAAAGTTGTTGCAGGAGACTTGGTAAAAGAAAATTTAGGCTTATCTGAAAGTGATTATAATGAAGTTGTGTCTAATGTTGATGTTGTTATCAACTCTGGTGCTATTGTTAAGCATTTTGGATTAAAGAAAGAATTTGAGGATATTAATGTAAAAGGTACTCAATATATAGTAGACTTGTGTAAGAAGAATAATAAGAGATTAATTCATGCTTCGACTATTAGTATATCTGGTTTTGGAGAAAAAGAGGAACTTACGACTACTCCTGAAGAAGAAGGTTCGAAATTATTTACTGAACATGATTTATATGTTGGTCAAAGTATTAAAGGCATTTACAGTACAACTAAATACAAAGCTGAAATTTCAGTTTTAGAAGCTATTGAAGATGGATTAGATGCCCAAATTGTTAGAATTGGTAATATCACTAATAGATATTCTGATGGAATGTTCCAAAAAAATATTAAAGACAATGCTTTTGTTAGAAGACTGAAATCATTTATTGAAATTGGAGCTTTCCCAAAAGAAACTTTAAAGCATGCTCTTGAGTTTACTCCAGTTGATTTATGTGCTGATGCAATAATAAAAATACTAGAATATAGCAGTCCTTGCAATGTATTCCATATATACAATCCGAATTTAATGCCTGCGCCTTTATTGTATAATACTTTATTAGATAGAGACTTTGAGATTATTCCTGTTACTGATGAATTAATGTCATACATTATAACAGGTATATTGGAAGACAATAAAAAGAAAGATACTATTTCTGGAATTATACAAGATATTGACAAAAACAAAAAGTTCACGTATACTTCTAAGGTTAGACTAGATTGTGACTTTACAAATAAATTTTTGAATAAAGTCGGTTTTAACTGGGTTTCTTATGATAGTCTCTATATCAATAAATGTTTTGATTATTTTAAGAAAGTACATTTTATAGAAGGAGATAAATAGATGTTAGATAGAATTTCTATACCATTATTATTATTAATATTGTCAGCATTATCAATAGTTGTCACGCTTATATATGTTCTAAGGACAAAAGGAAGATCCCAATTAAAGACAATTTTCTGCGTAGATTTGATCTGTGTATTGGTTATTTGCCTAGGTGTAATATTTCAAGATATTCTAAGTAAAAACTTTAATTGGAATCCTTGGAACTTTGAAAAGTTTATTTATATAGGAACTTGTTTTTTGCCAGTCGCAATCTTTTTTACAGGATTAATTTTTGCTAAAACAAAAATTACTTTTAAAAAAAGATATCTGCTATTCTTTATAGTTCCTGCATTATCACTAATAGTATTATGGACAAATGATTATCATCATTTGTTCTATAAAACATATTCATATTTATATCTTAGCGATTGCGAAGTTGGTCCATATATGATTATTCATAATATTTACTCATATACATTATTATTACTTGGAGTTATCCAAATGATAAAAGCAACTTCTAAAAATTCCGGTTTCTTTTCAAAGCAATCTTTATTGCTTATACTAGGAATCAGTATCCCTTTGGTAACTAATATATTAGGAACTTTTAAGATAATTCCTATGACCGTTTATATGACTCCTATGTCTTTTGCACTTACTATGATCTGCTTTGCATTTGCAATTTTTAAATTTCAATTCTTAGGAATTGCTCCAATTGCAGTTCAGATAATTGCAAATAGAATATCTGATAGTTATATGGTGTTAAATGAAAATTTAGTTATAACTGATTTTAATGATACTTTTTTAAGAACTTTTAATTTAAAAGGACTTGATGTTAGAGGAAAAGATTTTAATACTTTTATTAAAGAACATAAAAAATATAAAATCAATGTCAAGAAATTTGATAAAGCTATTGCAAATGCCCAATCTTCTAAGAATACTATTACCTTTGAAGAACACATTGAGTCATTGGACAAATATTTTACAGTTGAAATAAATACTCTTTATAATAAAGATGTATTCTTAGGAATATTATTATTATTTAAAGATATTACTCAGCACAAAAAAGATATGCAAGCTATTAAGGACAACCAGGATATGCTTATGGAAAAAGAACGTTTAGCTTCTCTGGGTCAATTAATTGGTGGTATATCTCACAACTTGAAGACTCCTATAATGTCCATATCTGGTGCAGCAGAGGGGTTAACAGATCTTATTAAAGAGTATGAAGCTTCTGTCGGAGATCCAGAGGTTACAGTAGAAGATCATCACGCCATTGCTAATGATATGAAAGAATGGATTTCTAAGATTCATTCATATACAGCTTATATGTCTGATATTATCACTGCTGTTAAGGGTCAGGCTGTTGCTCTTTCTGAAAATCAAAATGATGTATTTACAGTCGATGAGCTTCTAAAAAGAGTTGATATTTTGATGAAACATGAAATAAAGAATGCTTCATTAATTTTAGATGTAAATCTAGAAGTGCCTTCTGATACTAAGTTAAAAGGCGATGTAAATAGCTTAGTTCAAGTTGTAAACAATTTAATCACTAATGCTATACAAGCATACAATGGTGTTAAAGGCGAAAAAATCGAAATACGAGTTCGTAAAGATTATTCTAATTTGATTATTTCAGTTTCTGATCATGGTATGGGAATGTCAAATGAAGTTAAAGACAAACTTTTCAAATCAATGGTTACTACAAAAGGAAAAAACGGAACCGGCCTTGGTTTGTTTATGTCTTATTCTACAATTAAAGGTCACTTTAATGGAGAAATGACTTTTGAGTCAGAACTTAATGTTGGTACTACATTTAATGTTATACTTCCTTTACCTGAGAGTTTATAATTAAAAATTACAAATATATATAGGTTAAAAGCAAAGAAAAACTTTAATTTTATTGAATTTTTCCTTGCTTTTTTTATTTTTTATTATTATAATGATTTTGTATAAGTAATATATAATGGATTGGAGATTAGCTATGAGAAAAAACATGATTAATCAGTCAGCAAACGGTTACAAAGTTATCGTTGTTGATGATGAGCAAGGCATCCTTGATTCTTTATCTATTTTTTTAAAACGTTCTGGTTATAGTTTCACTGGTACAACAAATCCTCTTGACGCTATTGAGCGTGTTAAAAATGAGCATTTTGACATGATGATTCTAGACTTTATGATGGATCCTATTCATGGAGATGAGGTTGTCGAGGAAATAAGGAAGTTTAACAAAGATCTATATATTTTATTATTGACTGGTCACAAAGACTTAGCTCCACCTCTTGAAACAATTAAGAGATTGGATATTCAAGGGTATTGTGAAAAAAGTGATAAGTTTGACCAATTACTATTATTAATCGAGTCTGGTATTAAATCGATAGAACAGATGAATACAATTAAAAAGATTAATACCGAATTACAAGACAAAAGTGAAGAATTAGAAAAAGCTTATTTAGATACTATTGGCATATTGCGCCAAACAGTTGAAGCGAAAGACCCTTATACTAGAGGCCACTCAGATAGGGTTTCGGAATTTTCTGTTTTAATTGGTAAAAAAATGGGATTAGACGATGAAACTTTGCACACCTTAAAAATAGGTGGATTATTCCACGATATAGGAAAGATTGGAATTCCTGATAGTATTCTTTTGAAGGAATCAAAGTTAAGTGATGAAGAATATTCTCAAATAAAAAATCATCCAACTATTGGTGCACATATGTTAGGTGACGCAGCTGTTTTCAAAGATATTATTCCAATCGTAAAACATCATCACGAAAGATTTGATGGTAGAGGATACCCTAGCCAATTAGCCGGTGAAAATATTCCTTTCATTGCCAGAATTGCAGCAGTTGCAGATACTTTTGATGCAATGACTTCTAAGAGAACATATAGAGATGCATTACCTCTTTCTGTTGTAAAGGAAGAAATAGAAAAATGTTCTGGAACACAGTTTGATCCAAAAATTGCTAAAGTATTTTTAGATATATTAAATAATGATTATAAATCAATTACAGATATTCAAGAAAAATATAAAAGTTAATAACAACCTTGTAATTAAACAAGGTTGTTATTTTTTTATACTTTCATTGATAATTTTACTTTTTGTCTTTCTTTGTCTATATCTATTACTTTGACTTTTACAACATCTCCTACAGAAACTATTTCCGATGGATTTTTTACAAATTTATCACTCATTTCTGATATATGAACAAGTCCATCGTGTTTTACACCTATATCAACAAAAGCACCAAAATCTGTTACATTTCTAATTGTCCCTGTTAATATCATTCCAATGCTCAAGTCCTCAAATTTCAATACGTCTGATCTTAATATAGGCTTTGGCATTTCTTCTCTTGGGTCTCTTCCTGGTTTCATTAATTCAATCACAATATCTTTTAATGTAGGCTCTCCCACCTCTAATTCTTTAGCCATAATTTTTATTTCTTTTTCATTATTTATAGTTGATAATTTCTCCTTAATTTGCTTAAATTTGTCTTTATCAGCCAAGTCTTTAACTTTAAATCCTAGTTTATCAAGCATATTCTCTGCAATTTTGTAGCTTTCTGGATGAACTCCTGTATTTTCTAATGGATTTTTTCCATCTGGTATTCTTATAAATCCTGCACATTGTTCATATGAAGCCTTGCCTATTTTAGGAACTTTTAGAAGCTCTTTTCTTTCTTTAAATTTTCCATTTTCTTCTCTATATTTAACTATATTTTTTGCAACAGTTTGGCTAACCCCTGCAACATATGACAAAAGCGAAGGTGTTGCTGTATTTACATCTACTCCAACTGAATTTACAGCGTCTTCTACAACTCCGGTTAAACTCTCTCCTAGTTTCTTTTGATTTACATCGTGTTGATATTGTCCTACTCCTATTGCCTTTGGATCTATTTTTACAAGTTCTGCTAATGGATCTTGCAATCTTCTTGCTATAGATATTGCTCCTCTTATCGAAACATTTATATCTGGATACTCTTCTGTTGCAAGTTTTGATGCTGAATAAACTGATGCTCCTGCCTCTGAAACTATAACATATACTAATTCTTTATTATACTTTTCTTTTATTTCTTGTATCAATTCGGCAACAAATTGCTCCGACTCCCTAGATGCTGTTCCGTTTCCTATTGCAAACATATCAACATTATCTTTTAGAATTAATCTAATTAATTCTTTCTTTGCTCCCATTATATCATTTTGTGGTTCTGTTGGATATATTGTTGTATAATCTAATACTTTACCTGTTTCGTCAATTACCGCTATCTTACATCCAGTTCTATATGCTGGATCAAATCCAATTACTGTTTTTCCTTTTATTGGACTTATTAACAATAATTGTTTTGCATTTTTTCCAAACACTGAAATTGCTTGTTCCTCTGCTTTTTCGGTCAAGTCTGCTCTTATTTCTCTGTCTATTGAAGGTTCAATTAATCTTGTAAAGCTATCTTGAATACAATTATTCAATAATTCCGCATACTGACTTTTATTATTTTTTATAATATCATTTTGTATTAATTCTAATATTTTTTCCTCTGGTTTATCAATTTTTACTTTTAGAAATTCTTCCTTCTCTCCTCTATTTATTGCTAGAATTCTATGACTTGGAATTCTATTTACTTTTTCTTGGAAATCATAGTACATTTCGTAGTTTGATTTCTCGTCTTTAGCTGATTTAGTATTTATTATACCTTCTCTATAACAAATCTTCTTTATCTTTTTTCTGTACTCTGGGTTGTCTGAAATATTTTCTGCAATTATATCTAATGCTCCATTAATAGCATCTTCTACTGAATTTACCTCTTTTTCTTTATTTATGTAACCTTCAGCGTATTTATTTATGTCTATACTTTCATCTTGCTTAATTATAGCATCCGCAAGGCTTTCAAGTCCTTTTTCCTTTGCAATAGTCGCTCTCGTTCTCTTTTTTTGTTTATATGGTCTATATATATCTTCAACCTCTGCCAAAGTAATACAATTTTCCAAATCTTTTATAATTTCTTGTGTTAATTTACCTTGTGAATCGATTGATTTTATAACTTCTTCTTTTCTGCTTTCAAGATTTCTAAGATATGTTAGCCTTTCTCCAAGATTTCTTAATACTTCGTCTGACAATCCTCCAGTTACTTCTTTTCTATAACGTGCAATAAACGGTATTGTATTTCCCTCGTCTATTAGCTTTATTGTGCTTTCTACTTGTGACTGCTTAATTTGCAACTCTTGTGCAATTATTTCTACAATTTTATTCATATTAATAAATTCCTTTCTTGAATCAAATAACAAAGCATACACAGATTATTTATCTCTACCGTGTATGCATTGTAAATTATTCTATTCCCAAATATTCGTTATAGGTACATTCTTTGTCTACAATTCCATCTTGTTTTATATCAATTATTCTGTTTGCAACAGTTTGTGTCAATTGATGGTCATGTGAAGTAAAGATTAAATTTCCTGGGAATTTTGACATTCCTTCATTTAGTGCTGTTATACTTTCCATATCTAAATGGTTAGTTGGTTCATCAAATATTAAGAAATTTGCTCCTGAAAGCATCATCTTAGAAAGAACACATCTAACTTTTTCTCCTCCAGATAACACTTTTACTGATTTTAGAGCTTCTTCTCCTGAAAATAACATTCTTCCTAAGAAACTTCTTACATATGTTTCATCTGGATCTTTTGAATATTGTCTTAACCAGTCTGTTATTGATAAATCACTATTAAATAAGTAATTATTATCTTTTGGGAAATAATTATTAGTAATTGTTGTTCCCCAAATTATTTTTCCTTCATCTGGTTCAAGTTCTCCTGCAATTATTTGGAATAGCACTGTTTTAGCATTTTCATTATCTGCTAACAATGCAATTTTATCATTTGGCTTTACAGTAAATGATACTTTGTCTAGAATCTTTTCTCCATTTATAGTTTTAGAAATATTCTTTACTTGCAAAATTTCATTACCTGGTAATCTATCTGGTTTAAAATCTATATATGGATATTTTCTATTTGAAGGAGTTATTTCGTCTAATTGAATTTTCTCTAATGATTTCTTTCTTGAAGTTGCTTGTTTTGATTTTGATGCGTTTGCACTAAATCTTGCTATAAACGCTTGTAATTCTTTTATTTTTTCTTCCTTCTTTTTATTTTGTTCTCTCATTTGTTTTAATAATAATTGACTTGATTCATACCAGAAATCATAATTTCCTGGATATACTTTGATTTTTCCGTAGTCTACATCAGCAATATTTGTGCAAACTTTATTTAAGAAATATCTATCGTGTGATACTACTATAACTGTATTTTCGAAATTAATTAAAAATTCTTCTAGCCAATTAATTGTTTTTAAATCCAAGTCGTTTGTAGGCTCATCTAACAATAATATATCTGGATTTCCAAATAAAGCTTGTGCTAAAAGCACTTTAACTTTCTCTTTATCTTCTAATTCTTTCATATATTTATAATGTTTATCTGGTGCAATTCCTACATCATTTAATAACATAGCTGCATCAGAGTCTGCATTCCAGCCATCTAATTCTGCAAATCTTTCCTCAAGTTTTGCTGCTTTCATTCCATCTTCTTCTGAAAAGTCTGGTTTAGAATATATTGCATCTTTTTCTTTCATTATTTTATATAATTCTTGATTTCCCATTATTACTGTTTCCATTACAGTATTCTCTTCATAAGCAAAGTGATCTTGTTTTAACACTGATAATCTCTCTGTTTTTTCTTTAGTAACTTCTCCCTTGCTTGGTTCTAATTCTCCAGATAATACTTTTAGAAAAGTAGATTTACCTGCACCATTAGCTCCAATTATTCCATAGCAACAACCTTTGTTAAATTTTATATTAACATCTTCAAACAATGTTCTTTTTCCAAATCTAATTGTTACTCCACTAGCTATTAACATTTCTTCCTCCTAATTTTTATTTTAACAGCATTATTATATCGTATATTTCTAGTTTTTTCAATGGTTTATGTGTTTTTTATTTTAATTTTTCAAAATTATGTCTACTTGTTTTTTGTCTTTTTTTGGTTTCTCTTTTTTTTTACAATATTTTTTATTTTTTTCTCTTTTGCGTATTTCCCAGGATTTTTAGCTGATAATTTTTACTATTTTTTATGTGTTTTCTATGTGCCCTCTGCTGTTTTTTTATCCGGTTTTCTTTTTATATTTTTAAATATATTTTAAAAATTTTTTCCTGTTTTTTGTTTTACATAATATATGCTTTTATTTTTTTAATGTTTTTTTATTATTAATTTTTCAAAATCGTCATCATCTTGTTGACCCTTATAATAATTATTTGAATCCGATAAATCTGATTTATTATTGTTTCCTATATAATCTGACATATTATCTTTATTTACATCTGGTGTTGTTGATGGTTCAGAATCTCTATCTTTACCTTTTTCAGTTGTTATAGTTTCTTTAGCCACAGCATCATATTCCTCAGAAATCCAAGCAACATTTGTTAAAGTAATATCATTTTTTGTGTTTGCTTTTGCTTCAACAGTGCATTCTATCTCAATAGTATCTGAATCTAATGTATTTCCATCATAAGCTACCATATTTTTTGTATCTTGAGTTATAAATGTTACTTTATTTGCAGATTCATCATATTTAACTGTATAGCTATTTCCTTTTGTTGATGCAACCGTTCCTGATGTCTTTAATTTTAAACCTGCCGGTAATTGATCAACTATTTTTGTTGCTCTACCAGCTTTATCTCCTTCGTTATATACTGTTAATTTATATGTAACTACATCTCCTGTATTTACAGCAAGAGGATCTTTTCTATGTTTATATGTAGCTGTTCCTGATGTTTTTATTGTTGATTTATCAATATTTGGTTCTCTTGTTGATGTAATATTTTTTCCATTTATTTTTGTTATATATTTTCTTAATGCTAAGTCAAATTCTCTTGTATCTGGAGTTCTCTCTATTAATATGATTGGTTGTGTATTTTGTACAGTTGGATTTGCATATAATGTTACTTTTGTATTAGATACTGCTGTTCCATTAGCATATGCTGCAGCATTTGAATTTGCTGTTTTTATTAAGTAATTATATAATAACACAGCCTGTTCTTGTCTTTCCAATCCAGCACCTGTTTGCGCACCAAAACTATTAAAATGTAAATCATAATCACTTAAACTTGTATATGCTTTATTTTGTTGTGCCATTTCTGATGTTCTATAAAACAACCAAGATGTTTTATTCTCACCAAATTGATTATATAATCTCTCAAACAATGTATCATCATGATTTGTATAATACCACATTGCTGCTTGTTGTACAGCTTCTATATCACTATCAGTTAAAAGATTTTCATATCCAGAATTATGTTCATCATCTAACGCATATATTCCAGCAGCATTTAATAATGTTGTTTTTTCCTCGTCAGTTGAGACACCTTTTAAGTATACTAAATCTGTTAATGCCAACAAATTGTTATAATAACCATTAGTTACTATTTTTTGCAATACAGTATTTCCAGAAGCTTCTATTTCTGATTTTTCAGTTTTCAAGTTATAAGAAATTGTATATTCAGCTTTTGTTGTTGTATCACTAAAGCCTATCCCAGCTCTTACACAATAATAGTTACCTGTTTCAAATGTACTACTTGTTTTGCTACCATATTTTACAATTTGCCAGATTTTTGTTCCAACAATTGAATCAGTTGTTGAACCATTTGCATATGGATTGAATATTGCATAACCCATATTTTCTGGTGTTGTACCCTTTCTGTATTCATTTACTCCAAAATACACTGGTGTAGTAAGTGTTGAACTAGCTTTTGCTACATTTGGAATTGTCATAACAATGATTGCCATTACAATGCTCATTATTGTCAAAGTTATTTTTTTCTTACTCATAATAATATCTCCTTTTACAAATAACATTTACTTTATTTTATTTCATTAATTATATGAAGTCAATAGGTTTTTAAATACCTTTTTTATGTGTAAAATTATGTCCTCAAATGCCTTACGGAAGGCATATTTTCCGAATATAATTTTTTTTACACTCACATTACAATTATATTACATTTTCGTTACAAAATCAAGATTTATGTAAAATGTTTATAATTTTTTCAAATTTCCCTAGGGAATTACCGGTTTTAGCTTTTTTGATATAATATAACATTTATATTGAACAATATAATTATAATTTTTATAACTTCATCATATATTTTATAGAATATATTTAGAGGTGGAATATGAAAATTTTTATTTATAGAATTTTTACAGTTTTTTTAATTTTTAATTTTATTTTTTTACCATTTTCTTTAGGTGACGATATTGATTATGATACAACTGACATTAACAAGTATATTCTAGAATCTTCTACAACACCAGCATCAACCAATTCAATCATAAAAACTCCAGAAACTAATTCAAGATCCTCTGTAGTTATAGACAGAAACACAAATACAATATTATACGGAAAAAATGAAAATCAAAAAAGAAAAATGGCATCAACCACAAAAATAATGACGGCAATAATAATCATAGAAAATTGTAATTTAAATGATACCCTCGAAGTATCAAAAAAAGCTGCTGGAACAGGTGGTTCAAGATTAGGATTAAAATCTGGAGATAAAATTACTGTTAAAGATTTGCTTTATGGCCTAATGATGCGTTCTGGAAATGACGCTGCGGTTGCTCTTGCTGAATATTGTCGGTCGGAAGTATTGAAGGTTTTGCAAAAAAAATGAATCAAAAAGCTTTAGATTTAGACCTTACAAATACACACTTTGAAACACCACACGGCTTAGATTCTGATGAACATTATACAACTGCATATGAATTAGCTTTATTATCCAACTATGCCCTTAAAAACAAAACCTTTGCTCAAATAGTTGGAACAAAAGAATACACAATAACAATAAATGGTTCTCCTAAACAACTCTCTAATACTAATGAATTACTTGGAAATTTAAATGGTGTTTATGGAATTAAAACAGGTTTTACAAATGGCGCTAACAGATGTTTAGTAACTGCTTGTAAAAGAGGAGATATGGATATTATTTGTGTAGTTCTTGGTGCAGATACTAAAAAATTCAGAACACAAGATAGTATAAAATTAATAAATTACACCTTTGATAATTTTAAGCCCCTAGATATTTTAGATGAAATTAACAATAATTTTGACACTTGGAAAAAAGAAAATTTAAATAAAATAAAAATAAATAAATCCATTTCCAATAATATCAATTTCCAAATCAAACCTTCTTCCAATTGTCCTATTTCAGAAGAGATTAAAAGTATTCCAATTAGAAGTGATTTAATTAATTCAACCAATATAAATATTGACTGTCCTATGTATTTTGAAGCCCCTATTTCCATAGGTTCTAAAGTTGGGACTATAAAAATTACTGTTTCTGACTATTGCAGTTTTGAATATGATATTTTTTGTTCTACTAATTTAAAACGAAAAAAATGGAATAATTATCTTTTTGATTTTTTTAAAAACTACTCAACTATTTTAAATACCCAAAAATAATGCAATATTTAAAATCCACGCTAGACTTTAAATATTGCATTTTTTTAGATTTTTTTCTAAATACTAATTAAACGTTTTCTTTTATATAATCAACAACGTCTCCAACTGTTACAACTTTTTCTGCATCACTATCTGGAATTTCTATATCAAATTCTTCTTCTATAGCCATTACTAATTCAACTATATCTAAAGAATCAGCTCCTAAATCATCAATAAAAGATGCTTCCATTGTTACAGCTGTATCTGCTACACCTAATTGTTCAACAATTATAGCTTTTACTTTTTCTAAAATTTCTTCTGAACTCATGATTCGAGTTCACCTCCTCTCAAGTTTTCCTTTTGTATGTATATCTTTTTTATAATACTTTTATATTATATGTTAAGATATTTGTCAAGTGTATTTATAAATTATTTTAATTTTATACTAAACGTTCAGTTATTATTTATTAAATGCCTCTATCATTTTGTCAACTGCTTTATTCTCTACAAATTTTTCTGCTTGAATAATTGTATATTCAAATAATTTTTCATCACTGCTTCCATGTGCTTTAACTACTGGCTTTTTAACTCCTAAAAATAATGCTCCACCATATCTCTTATAATCCATTGTATTTGCAAATCTATTTATTGCTGGAAGTGATGGTATTGCTGCAATTTTTGATAGTATATTTTTTAATAAACTCTCTTTTAAAGATTTTTTTACGAATTTTCCTAAGCCTTCAGTTGTTTTTAAAAATACATTACCAGTAAATCCATCTGTTACAATCGCATCAATTGTTCCAGAAAAAGCATCTCTACCTTCTACATTTCCTACAAAATTAATATCTAATTCTTCTGCTTTTTCTTTTAATAATCTATAACTTTCTTTTACAAGTTCATTTCCCTTTGTTTCTTCTGTTCCTATATTTAAAAGTCCTATCGCTGGTTTTTCAATTCCAAATGTATTTCTTAAATATATTGATGACATCTGTGCAAATTGTAATAAGTTAATTGGTTTGCAATTTGTATTTGAACCACAATCCATTAATAATAACTGACTTTTATATGCTGGCAATATTCCTGCAAGTGCTGGTCTATCTATTCCTTTTATTCTTCCAACAATTAAAGTAGCACCTGTTAATAATGCTCCTGAATTTCCTGCAGATATAAATACATCACCTTCATCTTGTTTTAGCATATTGAATCCAACTACCATTGAAGAATCTTTTTTGTGTTTTATTGCAACTGTTGGTTGGTCTTCCATTTCTATTGTTTCTGTTGCGTTATGTATTTTTAATCTATCTGAAATTTCTTCCATTTCTTTCCCATAAAATTCTTTTATTTTGCTTCTAATTACTTCTTCTTTTCCCACTAATATAATTTCAGCCTTTACTTTATTTACTGCTTTAATCGCACCTTTTATATTTGCATCTGGTGCATTATCTCCACCCATTGCATCTAATATTATTTTCACGTATATTTCCTCCTAATATTGTTTATTTAATTTTATTTGTAATATACATATTTTATTATTATTTATCAAAAAAATCAATACCTTTATAAAAAAATGTAAAAAGGCCTGATACAAGCCTTTTTACATTTCATATAAGTTCAACAAGCTCCAAAATGTCGAAGTTTACATAATTTCGTGCTCTACTATTTCTAC
>ENA-OOZG01000717-OOZG01000717.1-human-gut-metagenome-genome-assembly--contig:-NODE-717-length-26388-cov-8.871378_pt1 | contig 26388 bp, 26 predicted proteins | sample MGYA00241706_ERZ501384 | MGnify/ENA primary metagenome ERZ501384 (study PRJEB25962, sample SAMEA2042742) | human gut metagenome | biome: human gut; feature: human-associated habitat; material: faeces...
AACGCCAACGCCAAGAACGACCTTGCCAAGTTCTCTCAGGTATTGAAGAACAATACTGATTGCCAGGTTGACATCCAGGGTTATACTGACTCAACAGGTAACGACGGAATCAACCTGCCTCTGAGTGAGAACCGTGCCAAGGCTGTTTACAATTATCTCACCTCATGTGGTGTGAAGGCAAGCCAGTTCAAGAACGTGGCTGGTTACGGCTCAAGCAACCCTGTAGGCGACAACAGCACCAAGGCTGGTCAGCAGGCCAACCGCCGTGTGGAGGTTTACCTCTATGCAAGCCAGGCCATGGTTGACAAGGCCAACAACGGTACTTTGAACTAATGAACTGAATCCAACGGGCCGTGGACGCATTCTTTGTGCACCCCGGTCCACATGAGTAATCATTACGATGATTCTAAAGAAAATAAAGAAAATATTGAAATGGGTGGTGGTGCTGTTTTTCAGTACCACCATTCTTGCTGTAGTGGCATATAGGTTCATTCCTGTGTATGTCACTCCTTTGATGTTTATCCGATGCTTCCAGCAAGTAGCTGATGGAGAGAGTATTACCCTGCATCATCATTGGGTTTCGATGGATAAAATTTCGCCTCACATGCCAGTGGCGGTAATGGCGAGCGAAGATGCGAGATTCCTGAAGCATCACGGTTTCGACTTCAATGCCATCGAGAGTGCGGCGAAGAATAATGCACGTGGTGGAAAGGTGCATGGAGCCAGTACCATCAGTCAGCAGACTGCTAAGAATGTCTTCCTGTGGCCTGGTCGTTCATGGACCCGCAAGGGATTTGAAGTCTACTTTACCTTCCTCATCGAAATGATGTGGAGCAAGCAGCGCATCATGGAGGTTTATCTCAACAGCATTGAGATGGGACCGGGTATCTATGGTGTGGATGCGGTTGCAGAATATCATTTCGACAAGAAAGCGAAAGATCTGTTTCGTGGCGAGTGTGCGCTGATAGCAGCTACACTTCCTAATCCACGCAAATTCAGTTCGCTGCATCCTAGCGCTTATATGAAGAAGCGCCAGCGACAGATAGAACATCAGATGAGATTTATCCCTACCTTCCCTCGTGAGGGCGAAGATTTCGACCCGGGCACGGCTGTGGGAGGATATAGGGGAAAGTAATACTTAGTTTATAGTTTATAGTTGATAGGGGTGACCTTAAAATAGTTTTTTGCCTCAAATATTGATTCATGGATTTACTGAAAGACTTGAACGAAGCGCAGCGTGCTGCGGTAGAATATATTGACGGACCTTCGCTGGTGATAGCCGGTGCAGGTTCGGGTAAAACGCGTGTGCTTACTTATAAAATAGCTTATCTCCTGAGCCAGGGCATGAAACCCTGGAGCATTATGGCGCTCACCTTTACCAACAAGGCAGCTAGAGAGATGAAGGAACGTATCGGAAAACTGGTGGGAAATGATCTCGCCCAGCATCTCTATATGGGTACTTTCCACAGCATCTTCTCCCGAATCCTGAGAGCGGAGGCTGAGCATATCGGCTTCAACAACAACTTTACCATTTATGACGAAAGTGACTCGCGCTCGCTGATCAAGGCGATAGTGAAGGAGATGGGGCTGGATGATAAGAAGTATAAGCCTGCTGCCGTTCATGCCAAGATTTCGATGGCGAAGAACAACCTGATGAGTGCTGCGGCTTATGAGAGTGCTGCGGCTATCTTCGAGCAGAACAAGCGTGCGCAGATGCCTGAGGTTGGTAAGATTTTCGTGGCTTACGTGCAGCGTTGCAAGCAGGCCAATGCCATGGATTTCGATGATTTGCTGACGCTTACCTATCAGCTCTTCAGAGAACATGAGGATATTCGCCACAAATATGCCGCCCGCTTCGATTATGTCCTGGTGGATGAGTATCAGGATACCAACCACGTTCAGATGTCTATCGTCATGCAACTCTGTCAGGAGAAGCAGCGTGTTTGTGCCGTGGGTGATGACTCGCAGAGTATCTATAGTTTCCGTGGTGCCAATATCGATAATATTCTCAACTATCAGCGCCAGTTTCAGGGCACGCGTCTCTTCAAACTGGAACAGAACTACCGCTCTACCCAGACCATCGTTGAGGCGGCTAACAGTCTGATCAAGCATAACCGCAACCAGATTCCTAAGGATGTGTTCAGCGAGAATGCGAAGGGAGAGAAGATTCAGTATAAGCCTGCTTACAGCGACAAGGAAGAGGCGGTGATTGTGGCGAAGGACGTGAAGCGTATCCGGCGCGAGGATGGATGCCAGTATAGTGATTTTGCCATTCTCTACCGTACCAATGCCCAGAGCCGCAGCTTCGAGGAGGAGTTCAGAAAGCAGGGTATTCCTTATCGCATTTATGGCGGACTGAGTTTCTACCAGCGCAAGGAAATTAAGGATATTATTGCTTATTTTCGTCTGGTGGCGAATCCGGATGATGAAGAGGCTATCAAGCGTATCATCAACTATCCGGCACGAGGAATAGGGGCTACTACGGTGCTGAAGATTGCTGACTGTGCCCATCAGAACCAGGTGAGTTTCTGGGAGGTAATCGGTGCCCCTGAGCGGTATGGACTGGCGGTTACCAAGGGTACGATGAACAAGCTGGAAACCTTCAGATTGCTGATTTCTTCGTTTATCGAACGGGCTCAAACTACGGATGTCTATGAATTGGGTGATGCCATTATCAAGGAGAGTGGTATCAGTCAGGATATCATGTCGGGCAAGGATGCCGATGACCTGGCACGTCAGGAGAACCTGGAGGAATTCTTGAGCGGTATGTCGGCTTTTGTGGAGGAACGCCGTGAAGAGGGTAGGTTTGATGAACTCTTCCTGCAGGATTATCTGCAGGATGTGGCGCTGCTTACCGATGCTGACAGCGATGGTGATAAGGATGAACCTCGTGTTTCTCTGATGACGGTTCATGCTGCCAAGGGTCTGGAGTTTCCTACGGTCTTCGTGGTTGGTTTGGAAGAGAATATCTTCCCAAGTCCGCTTTCTGCTGCTTCGCTCCGAGAACTGGAGGAGGAACGGAGATTGCTTTACGTTGCCATTACTCGAGCAGAGAAACATTGTATCCTGACGAACGCCAAGAACCGCTGGCGATATGGCAAGATGGAGTTTGATAATCCGAGTCGGTTTATCGATGAGATTGACGGCAAGTTGATTGATAGCCAGGATGAGGCTGGTGGAAGCTTGTTTGGCTCTATGTCTGACCAGCCGGAGTGGGCGAGAGCGCAACGTCCTCGCAGGCCGTGGGAGGATGCTGAACAGCCTAGATACAGTAGCAGGTATCAGAATTCCAAACCGGTAGCATCGCAGTTTGTAGCAGATCCTAAGCCTTCTCTCTTTGATGATGAACCGGAGACTTCACGTACTTCCGGACGCTCGTCTGTATCCGGACGCTCATCTCTCTCTGAAGGCAATTTCAAGTCTGTTAGAGCGCTGAATGCAGCTAAGCGTTATATGGAGACGCATTCTTCTCATCCTGCTTCTCGCGGTACTGGATCTTCTGCAGCATCAGTTTCTTCTTCTACAGCTTCATCTGCTGGCAGTTCATCTTGTGGTTTGCAGGAGGGAATGAAGATAGAACATCAGCGTTTTGGACGGGGAACGGTGTTGAAGATTGAAGGTACTGGTGAGAATACGAAGGCTACGGTTGAGTTCGTTCATTCTGGCACCAAACAGCTTCTGCTGAAATATGCCAAGTTTACGGTAATAGATTAAGTTCAGTAGTCTGATTTTGCGTTTTTAATAATATATTAGGGCTCTTTAGTATGCTAAAGTATTAAAGAGTCTTAATTTTTTGTGTAATTATTTGTTCTTCTTGTAACTTTTGTTTGTATTTGTAGCATATTTACGAACGATATGCAAAAAAACGTTTAATATTTAACTTATAAACAGAACGATTATGAAGAAATTAATGATGATGGCAGTAATTCTGCTTGCTGGTGTAGGAAGTGTAATGGCACAGAGCGATTACAAGCGCGGTATCTTTAACCATGTAGGTCTTAACGTGGGTGCAGGTACCGAGGGTATTAGTGTTGGTGTTGCTGCTCCTGTTACTAACTTCCTTGAGGTAGAAGCAGGTGTGAACATCATGCCATCTTTCAAACTGTCTGGTGATTTGGATGTAGATTATGATTCTAGTTCTTTGCCTCAGGTATCTGGAGTTAGTTATCCTAATCCTGCTACCATTCATGTTGATGGAGATTTCAGTCGTACCACCTTTAATGTAAAGGCTAATTTGTATCCTTTCGGTGGAGGCAGTAAGTTCTTTATCGCTGCAGGTTTGTCAATTGGTGGAGAGAAGATAGCAGAGGTTACCGGTTCTTGCGACGAACTTCGTGAAATCTCTCAGAAGTTGCCTACTCAGGAAATGAAGGATCAATTCCATCAGGTTGTTGTTTCTACAGCTAATGCCAACTTGGGTGGTTATAAATTGGAACTCGATGACAACTATAATGTTCAGGGCGATATCCGTTGCAAGAATGTTCGTCCATACCTCGGTTTAGGTTTCGGTCGTTTGGTTCCTAAGAACCGTATCGGTTGCCGCTTTGAGTTGGGTTGCCAGTTCATGCGCAAGCTCAAGGTTTACCAGAATGGTAACGAGATAGATATCAATAAGGCATTGGAAGATGCTGGCGAGGATGATCTCTCTAAGTTCGTAAAAGACTTGAAGGTTTATCCTGTTTTGAAGTTCTCTCTTACAGGTAGAATCTTATAATATAGATAAAGAGTTATAAAACTAGATTGGGCAAGACCATCTCTGGTCTTGCCCTTTTTGTTTCTATATACTATAAATTGAAAAAGCGTCCCCGCAGTAGCCTCACGGTCACTACGGGGACTTATAATTACTAACATCTAACTTTAGCATTTTTGTTTAAACTTAAAAACAAATTCTTTATGAGAGTAATTTCTCCATTATCTATAAACATAAACCAAGTATCTCATATATTGCAAGTAACTTGTATCCTGCAAATATCTTGTGTCCTTAAATGCAAGTTCTTAGAAAAGTTAAACCCATAGACCAGTATCTCTACTAATATCTTGATTATTTTTATTTTATTGCTTTTTGTCTGTTTAATATTAAATACTTTTAAGTTCACAATGCAAAGATATAAAAAAAATGGGTAAACTCCAAATTAATTTTGCTTTATTTTGTGTTAAGTGGCTTTTATTGTACTTATGCGGCGGTTTTTAAGGATTAACCGGCAAAGTTAAGAGGGTGTATCATAAACATTCAAATGCTTTATGATACACCCTCTTTCTCAGGATTCTGAATATTTTTTCGTGTTTATAACGCTTCGTCTTCAGGACGTGGCATCTGTGTCTGGGGCTTCTGTTTCTTGCCTGACTTCATGAATAGTTTCTTCTTCTTGAGCCATGCAGCCTTGCGTATTTCGTATTCTTCGCGATGACGCTCCAAAAAATTATCAGCCATGTTTCGTTTCCTTTTTTACTTTGCGTTATGAATGCTTATTCTTCTTTAAACTTACTGTAAATCACCTTGATTCGGATCGGACCAGATGCCACCTTCTTACCAGTCTTCTTGTCTGTGGTATAATCCTTGTCAGAATCATCCGTACCCACGATGAGTCGGGTGGAAGCGAGTGACATATCGTGATTAATCTTGGAGATGACGGTAGTATATCCCTGTGTGGTTGTGATGACGTTTACAGGAACCAGTACTACTTTATTCCAGTTCTCCCCCTTACCCTTGTTCTTATACATGGCAGAAACCAGGTTGGCGATATTCTGGAATGTATAGGCATTCTTGTAGGTGCCGGTACTGCTGTAGCTTGCCGTATAAGAAGTACGGTTGTCAGCCAACTTGCTCTTTTCGAAGAACGACTGCAAACTGTCTTTCTGAACCATCAGGATGGTGCTTGGTGTAGCAAAGTTGTATGGGTTGTCTTCGTTTTCATTGTTGAGTCGTGGGAAAGAGATGGTAGCTGTGTTGAGCGTATCCTTCTCATGACCCTTCATGATGTCATCGATAGGAAGAGTAACCTCGGTGAAGATACCGGCAGGCGACTTGAGGTAAGTCCATTTCTCCTGACTTGCCAACTTCTCCATGCTCTTCTTATCGTTCTCAATCTTGTTGAGCTGCAAAACCTCTTCTGTACCATCGAAACGGTTGTATCCGATGCTTACAGCTGTACTGTCTTTAACGCCGTCCTTTGCCTTGATGGTCTTCTGGCGTTTCCAGTAGAAGATAAGCTCTGTATTCCAGATCTTAGCCATGTTACCCGTACCACCTACATTCTTGATGTAGAAGCCAGGGCAGACGTTGTGCAGGAACTTGTAGTTGGTCTTGAAATACTCAGGATGTTCAGCGTATGTCTGCATGATGTAAGAACCATAGTTCTTGTATGTCTTACCACCTTTCTTGTACTCCTTATTCAAGTAAATCTTGAAGTTCTTGACATCTGATGTATTGCTCAAGTTGTAATTACTGCTCCAATGCTGGTTGTTTTCGCTTACCCAGCCTGCCTCTGCCTTGAAGGCATCATAATCAGAGTAATACTCCTGATCCTCTGCCATCGGCTTGGTCATCTCATAGGCTGTCACCTTCATAGGGGCGATGGTATCACCGTAGCTGGCATTGTATGAAACCAGGAGGTAGCATGAGTCTGCTTCGATAGAACCGCCGTTTGCCTGCTTGATGTAATCGAGTGTATCTACAGAGAAAGTTGGCAATACGCTCAACTGGGTCATGTAGTCGCCCTTTACATAGTTGCCGGTTTCCGGGTCTTTCATCTTTCCGATGAGCCCCGTGTTGTTGCGGCTCAATACGGCACCTGCTACTATAGACTTTGTGGTAACATTGAACGCTGAGTTAGAAATGTTAATGTTGTCTATCTTATTAGTGATGCTACCACCGATTCCCTCGGTGGTATCATCACATGCAGCGAAAGTAAGCGCTGCTATTACTAATACTGTTAAGAGTCTTAAAATTTTCATTATCCTTGTATGTATGTGTCTCTGTTGTCGGAATTTTATTCTGCGTCAGGACAAACCTTGTTGATGAAGTCTGCGTATGGCTCCTGGATATCTTCTCCCGGATAAGCCAGTACAGGCTTGTTCTTCTCCTTCGCATAATCAAAGAGAATCTGGTTAGCTTCTTCTTCACCTTCTACCACACCGTCGCTATAGTCGATGGCGAGTTTGCCGAGTTCAATGAAGTTGAAGTCGTCCTGATAGCCGTCGAGCAGTTCAGACTTGGCATCGCGGAAGGCAACGCAACGTTTGAAGTTGGTACCCAGTTCACCCTTGAGTTCGTTGGTATAGAGAGCGGTAATTACCTTTGATTCTGCAAATGAAGGCTCTTCGCTGTAGGCTGTCTTTACGTAGAATGGCACTACTGCGCTAGCCCAACCCTGGCAGACGATTACATCAGGCTGCCAGCGGAGCTTCTTGACGGTTTCCAATACACCACGTGCAAAGAAGATAGCTCTTTCTCCGTTGTCGGCATATTCCTTTCCGTTTTCATCGGTGCCCATCTGGCGGCTCTTGAAATAGTCGTCATTATCGATGAAATAAATCTGCTGTCGTGTTGTTGGTATAGATGCAACCTTGATGATCAGCGGATGGTCTGTATCATCTATGATAAGGTTCATACCAGACAGGCGAATGACCTCGTGCAATTGTCCGCGACGCTCGTTGATGGTGCCCCACTTAGGCATGAAGGTGCGGATCTCAAAACCTGCTTCCTGCATCTTCTGAGGCAGTTCGCGTCCCATGATTGACATGTGAGACTCGGCTACGTATGGGTCGATCTCCTGATTGATAAATAATACTTTTTTTGCCATAAAATTTAAATTTTATTCTTACGAATTACGTGCAAAGGTACAAAAAAAACTTCAAATAGGGGCATTTTTTCTCCGAAATTCATTATTTTCGGCAATAATTCGCATATTTTTAGGTTTTTTCTTTCTCATTTGAGAAAAAAGTTGTTATTTTGCACCCGAAAACAGATTATGACGATGAAAGTATTCAATAAGATTGTTGACCTCCAGAACGAACTCTTCATGTGTCGTAAGGAGGGAAAGGAAATCGGCCTTGTGCCAACTATGGGTGCGCTGCATGAGGGTCACGCCTCTCTTGTTAAGCGCAGTGTGAAGGAAAATGGCGTGACTGTAGTTTCTGTGTTCCTGAATCCTACACAGTTTAATGATCAGGGTGACTTGGATCGCTATCCTCGTACCCTCGATGCTGACTGCAAGCTCTTGGAGGCTTGTGGTGCTGACTATGTGTTTGCACCATCGGTGAAGGAGATGTATCCTACACCAGATACACGCCACTTTGAGTTTCCACCTGTTTCTACCGTGATGGAGGGTGCCAAGCGCCCGGGTCATTTCAATGGTGTATGTCAGGTAGTGAGCCGTCTTTTCTATATCGTTCGACCAACTCGTGCTTATTTCGGTGAGAAGGATTGGCAGCAGATTGCTGTCATCAAGCAGCTCGTGAAGTACATCAACAGCGATGTGCAGATTGTGGAGTGTCCTATTGTCCGTGATGAGGATGGTTTGGCTAAGAGCAGCCGTAATACTTTGCTGGCTCCTGATGAGCGTGCCATTGCGCCAAACATCTATAAGGCCCTGAAGGAGAGTGTAGAGTATGCCAAGACTCATACCGTACAGGAAACTCACGATAAGGTGGTTGCCGACATCAATGCTGTAGAGGGTCTGGAGGTAGAATATTTCCAGATTGTGGATGGCGACAGCCTGCAGGATGTTTCTTCATGGGAGGATAGTGCATACGTGGTAGGTTGCATCACCGTTTATTGCGGTAAGACTCCTATCCGTCTCATCGACCATATCAAGTATAAGGGATAATTCCTCGATAGATATTCTTTATTAAGTTTAATCCGTAACAGATCAAGTAATAACAGAACAATGCAGATAGAAGTATTGAAGAGTAAGCTCCATTGTGTGACCGTAACTGAGGCTAACCTGAATTATATGGGTAGCATCACCATCGATGAGGACTTGATGGACGCTGCTAATCTGATAGCAGGCGAGAAGGTTCAGATTGTAGACAACAACAATGGTGAGCGCTTGGAAACCTATATTATCAAGGGTGAGCGTGGCAGCGGTTGTATCTGCCTGAACGGTGCAGCAGCCCGCAAGGTGCAGGTGGGCGATACCGTCATCATCATCGCTTATGCCCTGATGGACTTTGAGGAGGCTAAGACCTTCCAGCCAACCGTGGTTTTCCCTAAAGAGGGAAACAGGGTTTAATATTCAATGGAAACAAAAGAAAGGGTGTGTCATGGACTTATGGCACACCCTTTCTTTTGTTTTATTACTATATAATTTAAGGTGTAATTGCGATGGGTTAAGGATAGATCTCGATATGGCTGCTGCCGGAGTTGCCATTCTTGATAATCCTTATCTGGGTGGTGATGCGCTCGCTCATCGTGTCGGTATGACTGATGACGCCCACCTTCTTGCCTTGCGAACTTTGCAGCATGGCGAGGGAGTCGATGACGGTGGCTAGGGTATCGGGGTCGAGGGTTCCGAAGCCTTCATCGATGAACAGGTTCTCGAAGGAGATGTTGCGGGAAGACAATGCCGACAAGCCCAAGGCGAGACCGAGACTTACGATGAAGGTTTCGCCACCTGATAGGGAGGTGGTGTCTCGGATATCGTCAGCACGGTCGTGGTCGATGACTCTGATGCCCAAGGAATGTTTTACCTGCTGCAGTTCGTAACGGCTGTTGAACTTTCTGATTTCCTGGTTAGCGTGCGCTATCAGGAAACTGAGCGTATAGCATTGGGCTATCTTGCGCAGCGTCTTGCCGTCAGCTCCGATGGCATCCGTGATGGCTGTCCAGTCGTCTTTTTCCTGGGTTACGAGCTTCAGAGCCTCAGCCTTGTCGCCCAACTGTTTTAGGGCTTCCTGATGGTTCTGCATCCTGGCGTTGGCAGCAATCAGTTCGTTGCGCTGGCTTCTTTCCTGATACTCCTGCTGAATGGCTAGGAGAGCATCACGGGTTTGGGCAGGCTGATGTTCCAAATGCTGCTGATGCGCCTTTTCTGCGCTCTGGTAAAGAGCAGTTGTTGAAGCCACGGCTTTCTCCTTTTCGTCCTTTTCCCGACGGATGGCATTCCAGTCTTCGGCGGAGTGAAGCATCTCCCGGATGGTATTTCGGTCGATGAATCGTGGTTCGATGCTCTTTTCTTCAAGCTGCTTGTTGTATTCCTCAATCCAAAGATCGAGTTCCTTTTCCTTCGTCAGCAGATTGTCTTTCATCGTCTTGTTCTGAGACAGCATGGTTTGATGCGAACCTTTACTGTTGGCGAGTTCAGCCTTCAGTTTGTTGATATTCTCGTTCTGGTTATCTGCAGCTTTCGTTGCCTCATCCTTTGCTGCAGACAGCCTTTGTTCAGCCGCATCAGGTTCTTCGCCATTCAGAATCTGCTTGTATTTCTCCTGCCATTCCTCCATTTCCTTCTTGGCGCTATTCCATGTCTGAAGGGCTTTCACGTAAGCCTCCTCCTTACTCTTCTGCTGCGAGATGAGGTTGGTGGTAAGTGCTTTTTGCTCAGCTAGTTTTGTGGCGCAGGTTGAAGTGCTTTCTAGGGCTTTGTTCTGTATAGTTGAAGCCTTGCTTTCATACGCAGCTTCATCCTTCACAGCCTTGTCCTTGAGTTGGGTCAGCCGTTCTATCTCTTTCTGAATCTTGTTAAACAGGCTCAGTTTGCTGCTCGCATCTTTCGCCTTGTTTTCATAGATAGGCAAGAGCGATTTCAGTTCTGCCTCAGCCTTCGGAATCTTTGGATACTGGGCGATGAGCGCCTTCCAATCCTCTTCGTAAGTTGCGATTTCACCCGACAGCTTTTCCTGTTGTTTCTGGAGCGTCTGTACTTCGCCATCGTTCTGTTTTCTCTCGCCGGAAAGATCCTTCTCCTCTTTCTGCTGCAGTTTCAGCAGATCCTCCTTGGCTTTCAGAAGTTGCGAGAGTTCCGTGGTGGCTTCCTCAAACTGTCTGTTGTCGGTATGATAAGGATGGGTCGTGCTGCCGCAAAGCGGACAAGGTTTGCCTTCGGTCAGGTTGGCACGATGAATCTCCCATTTCTCGCTCACCATGAGGGTATAGGCATTTCTCAGCGTCAGGGTCTCTTGGGTCAGCGCCTCGATGGTCAACTTGCCCAGGGCTGCATCTATCTCAGCATTTCTCTTGCCCAAGACCAGGATGCGCTCCTCATTCTTCTTTTTCTCTGCTGTGGATGCGTCGAGATGAGCCACAACCTTGATGGCTTGCTGGACATCCTGCAGTTTCCTATCGGCTACAGTCTTGCTGTTCTGCAGTTCCTCTATATTTTGTCCGGCAGTCTTGTTCTTTTCTGTCTCCCAAGCCTGTTCAGCTGCTTGCGTCGCTTCCTGCAGAGCCTTTTTCTGCTTGGCAATCTCTTCCTTTGTAGTTTTGAGGGCAAGGTTCGCTTTCTCCGTTTCAGCTTCCCATTTTTGGATGTTTCGGGCGTTTTCCTCCACGTCTTTCTGGGCAGTTTGATTCTCTTTCTGAGCTAACTCCAATGCCTCTTTCTTTTCTTTCAGATTCGGCATTGCCGCTTCCATTTTGGTTTTCAGCGCCCTTGCTTCTGCGATGACCGGCAGCGCCTTTTCCAGCTGTTCCTGTGCCTTGCTGACTGCTTCCTTCAGACTGGCGAGAGTTTTCTCGCTTTCGCTGATGGCAGACTCTTGACTTTTTATGTTTCCTTCCGCTTTCAGAATGTTTTCTTCCTGTTCGTGGATGCTTTGCGTCTGTCGCTCTACTTCCTGCAGCTGGTTGACGGCAGGCTGTACTTCATCGTGCAACTGCAGACGGATAATCTGGGCTTGCATCGCTTTAATGGCATCTGCTGCTTGCTTCATATCTGTTTGGTAGATAGCGATTTGTTTGATTTGCTTATCGTTTTCCTCAAACCATTGCAGGTCTTTCGAAATAGCTTGCAATTGGCTGTCGAGTTCCTTCTCAGCCTTTTCCAACCGGGCGATTTCCTCCTGCAGTTGGGCGAGTTCTTCATCGTTCAGCAGGTTCTGTTTTACGGCTTCCACCGATGCTGCCATCTGGTTGTAGGCATCCGTCGCCTGGTCTTTCGCCTTCTTGATTTCAGTAGCGATGTTCGTATAAGTTTCCTCGCATCCGATGAGTTTTTCCAGGAGTTCGTACCGCTCGTTTTCCTTCGCCGTCAGGAAGTTGGCAAACGAGCCTTGGGCGATGAGCACGGTACGGAGAAACTGGTCGTAGTCGAGTCCGATGATGTTCGGCAGCTCGTTCCAGTCGGCAGCTTCCTCTGTTATCTTTTCTCCGTTTCTCGTGATTTTATAAAGCGCAGTCTTGGCGTTCTCGTAGCGCACTCTCTGGAATCTGACGTGCCATTCTGCGCGGTAGATGCTGCCGTTGTTGGCAAGGAAGGTGAGTTTGCTGTAACCTTCCTTCTTGCCACGTGTCAGGATGTTTCGGCTGTCGGTAGGAGCCAGACGGTTACTTTCGCTGGCATCGGCAGCTCCGAAAATCTCGATGTTCTGGTTCTTGTCGCCTTTCTTCCTGGGATAGCGAGGGGCGCGGTTGTAGAGAGCAAGGCAGATGGCGTCGAGGAGGGTAGACTTGCCACTTCCCGTCGGACCTACGATGCTGAAGATGGTACTCTCGCCTAAGGCACCTTCTTCAAAGTTGATGACCTCGCCACCCTGTTTGTCAAGCGAAGCGAGGTTGAGTATTTCGAGTTGTAGGAATTTCATAATGATGATGTCGTTAATAAATCGGATAACATTTTCTCCTGTCTTTCGTTCATCGGAGCGTTGTGCCTGATGGCGAAGGCTTCTTTTAGCGTGTCGAGCGGAGGACGGTTGATGATGTCTTCTATGCTGGTGATGTGCTGGGAACCCTGGATGGTGGAGAGGTCCAGTTGCGGGATGATGCGCTGGATTTTGCAGAGCACGGCATCCTTTTCGTTGACGAGTTTCTCCAGTTCCTTGATGTCATCGCTGGTCAGTTTCTCCTGTTTCACCTTCAGCATCACGTAGTCGAAGTGGTCGCTCAGTTCGCCGTCAGTTCTCTCCGAGAGTTCAGAATTGATGAGCTTCTGCCATTTCTTGAAGGTCAGCTCTTCCTCATCTTCGGGCAGGATGCGGAGGGCGTGCTGAGGCTTGTATTCCAGGAAATCTACTTTCCATTCCTTACTCTTGCCGGTTTCCTTTCCTTCCTCCTCTTCTCCGTGTTCTATGGTGATGAGGTCGATGCCGTGGGTGTAGTCTTTCTCTGCAAACGACATCGGGAGGATACTTCCCGTATATCTTGCCCAGTCGGTGTTCCAGATATGTTGCCGCTTGTGGATGTGTCCGCAAGTCATATAGTCGGGATGGTCGTTCCATCCTTCCAGGTCCACTTCCTCCTGTCCGCCGATGATGATTTTCTCGCTCGCATCCTTTTTGGCGATATCCGAACCCTTGGCGTACATGTGTGCCATCATGATGCACTTCCTGCCCGGGTATTTCTTTCGAGCCTCAGCCGTCAGTTCTCTCAGAAAGTCGTTGACTCCCTGCGAGTAGCTGGCGTTCTGCACCACATCGCTTCTTAGGAAAGGTACGGCGAGGATGATGACTTCTTCTCCTTCCTCGTTGGTTACGGGGATGATGAGGTCATCGAAGGAATAGATCCAATGTCCGCCGGTTTTATCATCGTCCTCGCTTTCTCCCTGCTTCCAGATTTTCCTTACGTTTCCTCTTATTTCCACGTGGTATCGGGTGAGCAGCGGACGGGGAGCCTCCAGTCGGCTGGCGGAATCGTGGTTGCCGGCGGTAATGATGACCTGCATGTTAGGGCACAGTTGGGTAGCATCGGCAAGAAACTCGTAATAAACGGTCTGTGCCGCTGCCGATGGATTTCCGTTATCAAAGATGTCTCCTGCTATGAGGAGAGCATCAGGCTTTTGTCCAGCTATCTGCTCCAGGAGCCATTTCAGGAAATGCTTGTGTTCCGGCAGACGGTCGTTGCCGTGAAACAGGTTGCCCAGGTGCCAGTCGCTGGTTGCTAATATCTTCATACTCATAAGAATGTCTAATCTTAGTCTTTTTCTTTGTCTTTTGCTTGCAATCCTTTAGCCTTTGGTTTTCAATCTGACTACAAAGTTAACACAATTATTTGGGATACGCAAAGAAATAAGCTCAAAAAACGAAGAATTATGGCCGGAAAAGTAAAGATATTCAGGAAAAGTCTTGTTTTATATCTGATAAAGTTGTATCTTTGCAAGGTAGAAATCTTCGTTCATAAACATTGAATGTCCGTTCAGTGTCTTTGAACGGCGGTTCATAGACTTTGAATGTCGGTTCAGTGTCTATGAACGGAGATTTCTCCTAGGATTAAATACTTTTCTTCCTAGGTTTGTGGTCTTTTCTTCTTAAGTATAACAATAAATACTATAGGATGTAAAGGCTGTTGCAATAAGAAATACTGATAAACTAAAATAGGAAAGGAAACTGATATGGCTAAGTACAAATTGCAGGAAATGGGGGATATGCGCTATGATGGCAAGCGCAGAGTTTATCCCAAGATGGTGACAAACCGGACTCTATCCCGAAAAGAGTTCGTCAAGATGATGCAGAACTACCATCGCGGTATTTCGGAAAGTACCACGGAGGCTGTATTGACCGATGTGGTTGATATGCTGACAGATATGCTCTCCATGGGGTACAACGTGAATCTGGAAGGTTTCGGCACCTTCTCCCTCTCCCTCGCTTTCGAGGATGAGAAGCCTAGGGAAATTCTGAATCCAGATGATAAGATGACGTACCGCAAGGTGGGAGTGAAAGATATAAACTTCAAGGCGTCTCCTGAGTTTGTCAAGGATGTGAAGCGTGAAACCGACCGTGACCTGGAGCGTGATATGGGTGGTGTGAAGGTTATCCGTAAGCAGCTCTATTCCAGGGAAGAGCGCATCGCCCGTGCCCTGGAGGTGATAGAGAAGAACGGAGTCCTCACCCTAGGCGATTATGCCTCCATCAACAATCTGAGCCGTACTGCTGCCTCTATGGAACTGAAGGAGCTGACAAATGACAAGACTTCCCCGATAGATTCACTAGGCCGCGGCAGCCATAAGGTTTGGGTGAAGAGAAAAGAATAAATGCAACGATAGTATTAAAATAGATGTTTAATTTAAATTCCAAATAATTATGAAGCAGATTACTATAGATTTTAAGAACGATTTTGATTGTTCCAAGAAGGAAAAGTCGAAGGCTTGTCGCTCTGGCTATGTACGTTTGGTTCGTTTTATGGATGATAAGAAGCATACTAGACCACAAGTGTATGAGGGCGATTTGTTGGAGGCTATTATGGATGTAAAGAGGGGGAATGTCAAGAACTTCGATACATTGGAGGATATGATGAACTATCTGGAAGCTTAGACATGAGTATAAAATGCCTGGTTAAGAAGTAAATCATTGAACTTTTGCATGTGGTTCAAGCACGGGCTGAAGGCCCAAAAGCTCCTAGCCCAGGGCAACACCCTGGGTATTAAGATGTTGTATCCCTGCGCCCTGTAAGGGCAAAAGCCTTGAATATATGCTGCTTTATAACCAATTCTTTTTTCGTACTTTTGCAGTTGTATGGAAGTTTAGATACTCAGAGATATGTAGTTTTACCATATGAGAGAAATAGTGGCAATATGACTCTTATTAAAGAGAATGACTTATCTGAAAAGTATCCTATGGCTTATAGTTATTAAAAAAAATGTGAAACGATTCTTAGAAGAAGAGAAAAAGGTCGTTTTGATATTGATAATGAATGGTTTCAATTAAGTAGAAAGCAGGGGTTAGCTTATGCGACTTCACCAAAACTTATCGCTCCAGATATTTCTATGGGGGGTAACTTTTCCTTTGATGAACAAGGTGTGTTTTATCAAACCGCTACTCTTTATGGTTACGTTAAAAAGGACGATGTACTGGTGTCATACAAGGTCTTAATGGCTGTTTTAAATTCTCGTTTATGTTGGTGGTTTATGCAAAATACTGGAACAGTTATGTCTGGTGGATTCTATCGCTATAAACCTGCTTATATAAAACCATTTCCGATGCCTTCTGATATGGTGTTAAGTAAAAGTAGTTTAGAAATAGAGAATTTGGTAAAGGCAATAGAACAAGAAAAAGAAAATGACACTTCTGCTTTGGAGAATCAAATCGACTTCCTCGTCTATCACCTCTATGGCTTGACCTATGATGAAGTCTTGATTGTTGACCCGGAGACTCCAATCTCTCGTGAGGAGTATGAGGCATATAAAGAGGAATAAAGACGGAATTTCGTAAGTGAGATTAGCTTATTATGAAGTTGATATTCAGTATTTTAGTTCTAGCAATCCCGTGAAATGCGGGGGTGCTAGAATCCTATTCCGAGTGTCAGAACTGGGGAATATATTATAGGTGGAACTCTTTTTAAAGCTTTTGCCCTTACAGGGCGTATTGCTGATTGCTAGCATACCCAGGGCGTTGCCCTGGGCTAAGAGCTTTTGGGCTTTCAGCCCGTTCCTGAACCACCTGCAATGTTCTATTTTATGCAAGACCTTTCGAGTATTGTGCGCATAGCACGGTAGCGAGAATAATTTTGGTATTGCTTTTATTGGATAAGCCATAATCCTTCTGCCTTTAATTCTTCTATAAATTTTTCAAAATCTGTAGCCTTGCCTGTCCTTTCGTATTCCGCTTCAATGGCTTCTATCCTAGCCACGGCTTCTTCTTCATTGACCGGATGCCAGCCAACTGGAATCGGCTGCTCTTCTTGTAATGTATATCTTTTCTCCTTCATAAGCTCTTTCCTTTATAGTTTTCTTTTGAATTGTCTGATCAGATATCTGGGGCTTCTTCTCATATCCCATAAATCTACGAAAATGACGAGGTCGTTGGCTTCATCGTAGCGGTAGATAATCTTCCAATTCTCCTTGATAATCGCACTATGGTAAGGACGGTGGAATCGCTTAAGCATTGGCTCTCTGGGTGAAGAAAGAGGATGTTTGCAAAGTCTGTTTATTATTGCTTGCAAGCTTTCGTCAAATCTTTGAACGCAAAGTCGACCAAAGTTTTGATAACTATAGTCGGTTGTTTCTTTATAAATTTGAAGAAAGCTATTGCGTAGTGTTACTTTAGCCATGTTCGTTCTTCGTTTAGTTTATTGAAAAACTCTTCTACACTATAGCTAATGCCTGTCCTTTCATACTCCGCCTCAATAGCTTCAATCCTAGCCATGGCTTCTTCTTCATTAGCCGGATGCCAGCCAACAGGAATCTTGTTCCAGTCAATATCTTCTTCTGCACATTCATCCTCGGGAAGTGCTATGGCGGCATTTCCGTGATAGGCTGGAGCAGGCTCTGCTGCGAAAGCTGCATCTTTCTGCTCTTCTGGCAATGTATATCTTTTCTCTTTCATAAGCTTGCGTATTTTATCTGCTGCAAATTTACGATTATTATCTGAATCATGCAAGAAAAATGGGAGAAATGTTTTATAAAGTATCTTATAATCAAGGTTTTTGTTCATTGTTGGGCTTGGGGACGGTTCTGAAAAAAAGTCACAATACCTAGTTGATAGAGCTGGGTATTGTGACTTTGCTTTTTGTTATATGTGTTTATTCGAAAATAATCACTAAATCTTAGTGGTGTTTCAAATCACACGCAGCCTGCTCATAGTCGATGAGATGATCGATGGTAGGGTGGTCGCCGCAGATTTCGCAGGATGCACGCTTCTTTACCTTGATGGTGCGGAAGTTCATCGTCTTGGCATCGAAGGTGAGCAATCGGTCGGTGAGCAGTTCGCCCACACCGAGGAAGTACTTCAACGCCTCGGCAGCCTGGATGGTTCCGAGCATACCAGCGATGGCACCAAGGACTCCTGCCTGGCTACTGGTAGGAACAGCGCCTGCTGGAGGTGGCTCCTTGAAGAAACAACGGTAACAAGCCGTGCCTGGAAGATGGGTGAAGGTCTGCCCCTGGAATCTCAGGATGCCGCCATGCGAGAATGCCTTGCCCAGTCGCACACAGGCATCATTGATGAGGAACTTCGCCGGGAAGTTGTCGGTGCAATCAATGACGAAATCCCATGGCTTGATGATTTCCTCGGCATTGTCTGAGGCGAGGAAGGTATGGTAGGTTGTTACCTCCACATCAGGATTGATGGCAATCATTTTCTCCTTGGCGCTTTCCACCTTAGGGGTGTTCAAGTCCTTGGTCTGGTGAATGACCTGGCGCTGCAGGTTGCTGAGGTCAACCACATCGGCATCCACGATACCGATATGTCCCACGCCAGCCGCAGCGAGGTAGAGGGCAACTGGGGAACCCAATCCTCCGGCACCAATGATGAGCACCTTGGCATTGAGGAGCTTTTCCTGCCCCTCGAGGCCTACATCCTGAAGGAGGATGTGGCGGCTGTATCTTTCTATCTGTTCTTCTGTTAAATCTATCATTTTATAGTACTTTATGTCTTTTTTCTTTAGTAAAAAATTACTTTGTATAGCAGTTTATGCTCATACAGCAGTATAGAAAAAGGTCGCAAACAATTAACAGCTTGCGACCTTTGATATTCTTTATAAATTCCCGAATCGTAAATTCCCGAATCAGGAAGTATAATTCTCTAATTCTTGATTTACTCGATAACTACGAGTGCATCCTCTTCGAGCACAGCCTGACCAGGCTTAACGCAGATAGCTGTAACCTTGCCATCCTTCTCAGCCTCGATGTTGTTCTGCATCTTCATAGCCTCGAGAACGACAACAGTATCACCTGCCTTTACTTCCTGACCAACAGCTACCTCGATGCTGGTGATAGTACCAGGGAGAGGAGCCTTTACAGCATTGGCTGTATTTACGTTGGCAGCTGGAGTAGCCTCAGCATCATCAGATGCAGCAGCTGGCTGACCGAGCACAACCTTCTTCTTCTCTGGCTCAGCCTCCTGTTCCATCTCAACCTTGTAAGCTTCGCCATTCACGTTCACGCTTGCGATGTTACCCTCAACAGTGTCAATCTGAACCTTGTATTCTTTTCCGTCAATTGTATATTTAAACTCTTTCATTTCTATTACATTATGGTTTAGCTGTTAAACTCAAGAACTTGGCGTTCCACATCGTCTGACGTGGCTTGATAGTGATGATGCCAGGCTCCTTGTCGTGTACGTTATTGCCCTGGTACTCATAGAGTGCCATGGCAATCGCAGCATAAATATTCTTATCCATTCGTTTTTACTTTAATTTTGAGTGTTGATTGTTGAGTGTTGAATTAGGCTTGCGCCCTTCTGTTATGTTGAGTCTGTATATAACTCAACATTCTACACTCAACATTCAACATTTCTATATTACATTGGCATACAGCCATGCTTCTTAGCTGGCAAGCTCTGACGCTTGGTAGCGAGCTGAGCCAAACCACGGCAGATGCGGAAACGGGTGTTACGTGGCTCGATGACATCATCGATGTAACCATACTGAGCTGCCTGATATGGATTAGCAAACTTGTCAGTATACTCCTGCTCCTTCTCAGCCAGGAATGCCTTTACATCCTCGCCAGCTTCCTTCTTAGCCTTAGCTTCCTTACCACAGAGAACGGCAACGGCACCGCTGGCACCCATTACGGCAATCTCTGAAGATGGCCAAGCGAAGTTCAAGTCGGCACGCAACTGCTTGCAACCCATCACGATGTGGCTACCACCATAGCTCTTACGCAATGTGATAGTGATCTTTGGCACGGTAGCCTCGCCGTAAGCGTAGAGCAACTGTGCACCGTGGAGGATGACAGCGTTGTACTCCTGACCTGTACCTGGCAAGAATCCTGGTACGTCAACGAGAGATACGATAGGAATATTGAAGGCATCGCAGAAACGGACGAAGCGGGCTGCCTTGCGGCTAGCGTTTACATCGAGTACACCTGCGTAAGCTGCTGGCTGGTTGGCTACGATACCAACGCTCTGACCATTGAAGCGGGCGAAACCAGTGATGATGTTCTTGGCGAACTTAGGCTGAACCTCGAAGAACTCTCCGTTATCTGTTACAGCACCAATCACCTTATACATATCGTATGCCTGGTTAGGATCGTCTGGGATAATCTCGTTCAGAGTATCGTCCATGCGGTCGATAGGGTCTGTGCACTCTACGCGTGGAGCCTCTTCTGTATTGTTGCTAGGGATGTAAGAGAGCAGGCTCTTGATCATCTCGATAGCCTCTTCCTCAGTCTTAGCAGCGAAATGGGTTACACCACTCTTGGTTGCGTGAACAGATGCACCACCGAGGTGCTCTGCATCGATGTCCTCACCGGTTACGGTTTTGACAACCTTAGGACCAGTCAGGAACATGTAAGAAGTCTGCTCCTTCATGATGATGAAGTCGGTCAAACCTGGAGAGTAAACGGCACCACCGGCGCAAGGGCCCATGATAGCAGAAATCTGTGGGATGACACCAGAAGCGAGGATATTGCGCTCGAAAATCTCACCATAACCAGCGAGGGCGCAGATACCTTCCTGAATACGAGCACCACCAGAGTCGTTCATGCAGATAACAGGTGCACCCATAGTCATAGCCATATCCATTACCTTGCAGATCTTCTGTGCCATAGTCTCAGAGAGTGAACCACCATTTACGGTGAAGTCCTGAGCATATACGTATACCAGACGGCCGGCTATAGTAGCGCTACCAGCTACTACACCATCACCGAGGTACTGCTTCTTCTCCATGCCAAAGTTAGTGCAACGATGCAACTTGAACATATCATACTCCTCGAAACTGCCGGCATCTACCAACATTTCGATACGCTCACGAGCGGTATATTTGCCACGTGCATGCTGCTTCTCGATGGCCTTCTCGCCACCGCCAAGACGAGCCTGTTCGCGCTTAGCGATCAGCTCCTTAATCTTTTCTACTTGTTTGCTCATAATTGATTATTATGTATTATTTCTTTATTCTTTATAGAATGGTTTCCTGAATCCATGGGATGAACGGACGAACCGTCATCGCATAATTCGGGCGCAAAGATACGAAAAAAACCGCAGATAGCGAACTATCTACGGTTAAATATTTAGAATAATGTGAAAAATCACTATTATTTGGTCCTAAAATTCCAAAAGAATGCGGGCATTGAGCTGTCTGCCGGTAAGATAATTAGGTACGGCGTATTGCTGGCTGGTTACATCTGTCACCCAGTAATAGCTGTTTACGTTGTCTATGCCGAAGAGGTTGAGGCAATCTACCCCCAGCATCACATTCTTCAGGAAGGTTTTCTTCTCCCGGCGGCTGTTGTCGAGCAGCTGATAACTCATACCGATATCTGCACGGCGATAGGCGGTGGCACGGAAACTGTTGGTCTCCAGTTCTCTGTGGGGTGCTGCAAAAGGAAGACCATCGGCAAAGGCGAGTTTCAAAGACATGCGCCACTTCTTGCTGCCCGGGAAATAATCGGTGAAGAAGAGGTTTACGGCATAGCGCTGGTCGGTAGGCAAAGGGATGCTCTTGCCACCCAGTTTCATCTTTGTATCCATGAGCGAAAGACTGAGCCAGGAATCGGTACCCGGAACAAATTCTCCGTAGAGTTTGAAGTCGAGTCCTGCCGCATGACCGCTGCATTCGTTCTGTCCGTAATAAACTACCTTCACGTTACTTACAGAATAAGGAACCAGATTGCTCAAAGCCTTGTAATAGGCTTCGGCAGAGAATTTATAGCGTTGGTCTCCTAGCTTGAACCTATAGTCGTAGCCGGCGATGAAGTGGATGCTTCGCTGACTCTTGATTTTCTCGTTCAGCGATGCGATGGTTATGCCGTTCACCGTAGATGTATCTCTCAATTCCTTGAAGAATGGAGCCTGATAATACAGACCTGCCGCAAAACGGAGAGTTGTATTCTCGTGGTTGGCTGGTATGATGGCGAGCGACAGACGAGGACTCACGATGGTTTCTCTGTTGAAGTTCCAATGACTCATTCTGATACCATAGTTCAGGGTGTAATGTGTCTGACCGTTCCCGGTACTGTCGGCTGTTCCTCCCGAAAAACGGTAGGTGTCCTGGATGTAAGCTTCCATTCGGTTGGCATTCAGTTCGTTGCGAGCCTTCAGTGAATAAATCATATAGAGGTCTTTGCCATTGTGCGGAATACTGTATCCTGCAGAATCGCGCATCTCATATTCTACAGAATTCTCCTCGATATGTTCACGCTTCAGACTTACTGCGGCCTCCATCTGATGTTTCTTCACCTTGTGCTTGAGCATCAGTTTGGCACTCATCACGCGAGCCGTAAGATAGTTTCGGGCATGTTCGAAATAGGTACCTACACCCAGGTTTTCTGAAGTCTCGGTTTCGTCGAGCCAGTATTGTCCCTGAATGTCATATTTCTCCTGTTCCTTGGTATAAAAAGCACTGCCCAGAAGCGAGAGACTGGTGTTGGCTGTAAACTGGCGGGTAATGCCGAGTGTACCGAAGTAGGTGAGGAAGCGGTCTTTCTCCTGACCGTCAAAATATACTCTGAAGCTCTTTACGTTTTCCATTGTTCCGAACTTCGTTTCTCGGTCTTCCGGTTCGAAGTTGTAGTGATTATCAGAGATGTAGCCTATGAAGTCAAGCTTCCAGCGTTTGTTGGGCTGGTAACTCAGATAGGTCTGATAGTCCAGATAGTTTGGCTTGTATTCGCCTTTGGTTTCCATCGAACCGAGCAGGTAAGAGGTGGTTTTGTAGCGCACGCTGTTGAGCCATGAAAGTTTCTGGGTTCCCAGACCGATGTATGCGTCAGCACCCAGCAGACTGGCAGCCAGACTACCTTCAACCACCGGCTTCTTGCTTTTTGCTTTCAGGGTTTTGTAGGTGATGTCGAGAGCCGAACTCATCTTGTCACCGTATTTGGCAGCATATCCTCCGGTTGAGAAACCGATTTTATCTACCATATAAGGGTTGATGACGGAGAGGCCTTCCTGCTGTCCGCTGCGAACCAGGAATGGGCGGAATACTTCTACGTTGTTGATGTATACGGAGTTCTCATCGAAGGCTCCGCCACGTACATTGTATTGCGAAGAGAGTTCGTTATGGGTACTCACGCCAGCCTGTTGCTGAACCAGACTTTCCACCCCATTTCCGTTGGCAGATGGCGTCATCTTCATGTCCTTAGTCTTCAGTTCCTGTATCTGGTCCGACTGTATTTTTTCTCCCTTGATATTCACCTCATCGAGGGTGGTGGATGCTTCGCGAAGTACCACCTGTAGGGTTTGTTTTCCTCGCGGTCTTCTCAGCACTTTTGTTTTTGTCTTGAAGCCGATATATGAGAATTTGACTACCACGCTGTCTGCAGAATGCAGTTTGAGGCTATAGTCTCCCTTGAGCGAAGTAACGGCAGTCTTTCCCTGGCTAGCCACCGAAACGATGGCAAACTCCAGGGGCTGGTTGTTCTCGTCTACCACTTTGCCGTGAAGGGTAAACTCCTGCGCCATCATCTTTATGGTTGCGATGAGGCATATTGTGAGTATCAATAATCTTTTTTTCATACTTTTATTAACGAGAAAAACTGAAAAATATTGTAGATGGTTGCAAGTTTTGATGAATGTCACTGGTTGTAATGCATTTGCGTCAGCCCGATTTGGCAGTCATGACGAGACCATATCTACATCAACCTTTCTGATTGACGCTGCAAAGATACATTCTTTTCTGTTTCATAGCTATGCGATTTGTGACAATTGTGTGGATTCGGGAAATAAAGTTGGCGAAAATTATATTTTTATGCCTTATCTTGAAATTCGAAGAAATATTTCCGAAGAATAGAAAATTACCTCCGAAGGATAAAATAATATCTCCGATAAATAGGAAAATATCTCTGAAGGATAAAATGATATCTCCGAAAGAGAATTTTCTCCTGATTATATATCCCGGCACAGATTGCTGCAGATGATTTTCTGTTGCATGCAGAACAGAATTTTGGATGTGATTTTTGTGAGGTGAAGGTGAAGGGTGTATTTTTAATCTTTATATTATATTCTTTATTTTAGGGTTTTTCCGATTTTTGACCCTAGGGTCTTTTTTTAGGTTTTTACCCTAACCCTTCACGCGTATATATAAAAAAGAGATTTCAAACCTTCACCCTTCACCTTTTTGGCGATTCTTTTGATGGTCAGAGAGTTACGGGTGAAGGGTGGTGAAGGCACTTCTTTGCTTTCTTTAAACACTTTTTTGCATTTGGACATTCTCTGGAGAGTTTGGTTGGGAACGGAGAAATATGAGCTTGCTTAGGAAAAGAGAAAGGAGATTATGAAAAAGCCCGATAAAAGTGCACTTTTATCGGGCTGGAATTGTTATGATTATTTACTTGTTGAATGCATAGAACAAACCATCATTCATAGCCATGCGAACCTGGTATAAACCATTGGCATCTGCTGGGACGTTGATCTTCTCGCCACTTGGCAGGCAAGCCTGGATGCTGCCATCCTCGTTGAAGCTGAAAAGCTCACGGATATCGCCATCCTTGCTGTATGACCAACTCTTGTGCTTCTTGTCGAACACAAAGTATGATTTCTCACCATCTGGGTCAGTAATCTCGTAGCCATTCTTCAATGTCTTGATGGCATACATGCGACCATCCTTACCCATTACGTCCTTAGTAGTTCCTACCTGACCAATCACCTTGTCGCCTGTCCAGAACTCGATAGAGTTGATAACGAGAAGGTCTGCAAATGAACATACTGCGTAAGCTGGAGAGATAAGCACGAAGATAATCTCGTTTACAAACTTGTTGTCTGTTGCTCTCTTGTTCCAGTCAAGTACGGAATTTGTCAGGCCAAATGAGCCGATGCAAGAACTGAATGTCAAGGCGCCCAGCAGGACTGCGATGACAGGTTTAGTTAAATTTTTCTTCATAGTCATTAATTAATTTATATGTTGAGTATCTTTTACTTAGCAGACTCAAACTCGCGCAAGAAACGAGTATCGTTCTCAGAGAAGAGACGAAGGTCGCTCACGCGATATTTCAAGTTGGTGATACGCTCAACACCCATACCGAAGGCATAACCCGTATAGACATTGCTGTCGATACCGCAAGCCTCAAGATCATGAGGGTCAACCATACCGCAACCTAAAATCTCAACCCATCCGGTATGCTTGCAGAAGTTGCAACCCTTACCGCCACAGATGTTGCAGGAGATATCCATCTCGGCACTAGGTTCTGTGAATGGGAAGTAGCTAGGACGGAGACGAATCTTGGTATCTGCACCAAACATCTCACGGGCAAAGGTAAGGAGCACCTGCTTGAGGTCGGTGAAACTTACGTTCTTATCTACATAGAGACCTTCTACCTGATGGAAGAAACAGTGAGCGCGGGCGCTGATAGCTTCGTTACGGTAAACGCGGCCTGGGCAGAGCACACGGATAGGTGGCTCATGAGTTTCCATATAGTGAGCCTCGTCGCCAGAAGTATGGCTGCGGAGAAGCACATTCTTGGTAACGTCGTCAGAGTTGGTCTTCTCTATAAAGAAGGTGTCCTGCATGTCGCGGGCTGGGTGGTCGGCAGCAAAGTTGAGCATCGTAAATACGTGCTTGTCGTCATCTACCTCAGGACCCTGGAAAAGGGTAAAGCCCATGCGAGCGAAAATGTCGATAATCTGATTCTTCACTACGGTGAGTGGATGGCGGGTACCGAGTGCTACAGGGTAGGCGGTACGGGTCAAGTCGATATCATCGCTTGATGCCTCGGCTTCTTCCATCTGCTCCTTCAGTCCGTTGATCTTCTCAAGGGCTGCGTTCTTCAGTTCGTTGATTTTTACACCAACCTCTTTCTTCTGGTCGGCTGGCACTGTGCGAAAGTCGGCCATAAGGGCGTTAATCTCGCCCTTTTTGCTCAGATACTTGATTCGAAGCTGCTCTACTTCTTCTGCGTTTTGGGCAGTCAAAGTGCTCACTTCTTTCAAGAGTTCGTCTATTTTTTCTAATAACATATCTATATTTTTATCTTTTTTGACTGCAAAGATAACATTTTTTGCTTAAAAGATGAAATAATTCAAAAGTACATATTTTCCCTCAAATATGGTGAGATATTGCCCTTAATATTTTGTAAATAGAAAGAATAATCGTAATTTTGCATAAAACTTCTCTCAACTTTCGTATGTACGGAGGTTGAGAGAAGTTTTAAAGCTAATAGTTCGATTCATATGAAAAAGATCTTTATTCTTATCTATTTTTGCCTTTGTTGCTATGGTATCTTGTGTGCACAGGATGCGAAAAAGATGGTTGTATATGACGAGAATAAAGGCATGAATCAATGGCACATTACCAAGATGTTACAGGATAGAATGGGATTTATATGGATTTCTTCCTGGGATGGACTTACCCGATTTGACGGATACGAATTTGTAACTTTTAAGTCGCGTCCTGGCGACGACTCGCCCTTGGAGAACAATCGTGTGAGA
>ENA-OOZG01000723-OOZG01000723.1-human-gut-metagenome-genome-assembly--contig:-NODE-723-length-26119-cov-3.447207_pt1 | contig 26119 bp, 23 predicted proteins | sample MGYA00241706_ERZ501384 | MGnify/ENA primary metagenome ERZ501384 (study PRJEB25962, sample SAMEA2042742) | human gut metagenome | biome: human gut; feature: human-associated habitat; material: faeces...
GTACAATATCGGAAAAATAACCTAAAAAAATTTGTCTGAAAAAGTGTTGACAATCCATGTTTTAAAATCTTCCTGTCGTTTTGCTGTTGGAAGTGAACCATATGTTCTTATGCTTTTATTAATTACACTTTCAAAAGTTTCCCAACAACGCCACTTATCCTCTTGCTCAATTTCAATAGTTTCATCCATATCTGATGTATAACCATATCTTTCTGCTAATTGGTCTATTGCCATTATCATTAAATCAGCATCTACATCATTATAGACTTTTTCCAGCCAGTCCATTGCATCTTCAAATTCATAGCTTTCACTAAGATTAATCTTTTCCCCAGTCTTATTGTTTCTGGAGCATAACTGCATAATGTTTTCAGTCAGATCTTTTTCATTATCATCATTATGTATTCTGTCTAACTTTAACATTGCTGTTCTGAATCTGGCAACATTACTTTCATTTGCTTCTGTGCAAGTGTCCCGATCTGGTTCATACTTGCCAGAAAATATGTTTTCTTTTGGCATATAAAATAATTCCTTTCCTTTTGTGATAGATTAATTATACCAAAAAAACTGGTGCTTTTCAGCAGAAATTCACACCATATATTGTGTTTTGTATTTCGCCAAAACTACTATATATAGTGGTGTTTTTTTAAGATATAAAAAAAGCAGGTATATTTCAACCTGCATTTTTCTATTCTGCTTCTTTCAAGCTGTTATATATTTCATCCGAGAAAATACCAAGTACTTTTCTCTTCATTTCATCATTGCTTAGTAATAAGCTGAAAAAGTCTTGATTCTGCTCCAATCCTTCTATTAATGCATCATCTATGTTGTCAAAATATGCAAATTCAAAATCTTTTTCTGTATTGTTCTTTGCTGATGTTTTTAGCTTCTCAGATTTCATCATAATGTCTTTTATCTGAAGCATTGCTTTTACTGCTACATCATTATCATATTCTTTTCCTGCTATACTGTTGATTTCTGCTATTATCTGTGATAGTTTCTCCTCTTTATCTTCTGATAACACAAAATGGTCTGCTGTCGGAAGTTTCGTAACAGGATCAGATTTTAATTTTGATTTATGTTCGGCTTTCTTCTTCTGAACAAAATTCATGGCGGTTATCTTTCCATCTAAATTAAATCCACCGCCTGGGTGCTTTATATTTACATATGCAAGTAATAAAGCTATAAATCTATATTTCTTGTGTAGTTCAATATCTTCAAAACACGATACCTGTAATAAAAATTCATAGAAACGAACAAATCGCCTCATTGTCATTACAAGCTCTTTTTGTTCTTCATAATCAAGTTTATCTATGTTCTTCTTTACTTTCTGGAATAAGAATGTTAATCGTTTCTTTTCCTTTGCTGTAATATCATCTTTATATAAAATTTCATTTGCATCTTCTATATCCAATGGATCTATTACTGTATATCCATCTATTTTTGCTTCTAAATCATAAATTGCAGATGGTGTAACAGAGTTGGACAAAAGTGTTGTTGTGTAATATTTTGAAAATGCCGCCTGTATATCTTCATAGTCATTCACAAAATCAAGTATAAATGTTTTCTTGTCATATGGTGGACAGATTCTATTAAGTCTTGATAATGTCTGTACAGCATTTACACCTCTTAATTTTTTAAGAATGTACATTGCACATAATTTAGGTTGATCAAAGCCTGTCTGATACTTATTCGCAACAAGTAATACCTTATAATCATCCTTTTCAAATTCTGTTGGTAATTTATCTTCACTGAATCCGTTTAGTCCTGCTTCTGTATATTCCTTTTCATCATCTTTTAATGTCACTTTTCCAGAAAATGCCACTAATGCACGAATATTATTATATCCTTTTTTGTTTATGTACTCTTCAAATGCTTGACGATACTTTACAGCACTTTCTCTTGAATTAGTTATTACCATAGCTTTTGCAGTTCCACCAAGCTCATCCATTACTGTTGTTCTGAAATGTTCAACAATAACTTCTATTCTTTGTGCTATATTGGTTTCATGCAATTCAACAAATCTTGCAATCTGTCTTTTAGCACTATTTGTCTTACACTTTGGATCTTCTGCAACTTCTTTATTAATCTGGTAATAGGTCTTATAGGTTGTATAATTTTGTAATACATCAAGAATAAAGCCTTCTTCTATTGCCTGCTTCATAGAATATATATGAAATGCTTCTCTTTGTCCTTTTTTATTTACCCTACCAAATAACTGTATTGTGGTTGGCTTTGGTGTTGCTGTAAATGCAAATACAGATACATTTTCTTGTTTTCCATGCTTTGCAATTTCTTCTACAATTAAATCCTCAGTTGTACTTTCATCAATACTTACTTCACCAGAACCAAGTGTCATTGTAACAGCCGCCATATCTTTTCCTGCTGTTGATGAATGTGCTTCGTCTATGATTACTGCAAACTTCTTATTTTTCAAATTAACCACATCATCTACAATATATGGGAACTTCTGAATAGTTGTTGCTATAATCTTTGTATTTCCATCAAGAGCAATAGCAAGATCAGATGAATTACATTTTTCATCCATAACTTTTATAAGTCCAGATTTATGCTCCATCCCCATAACTGCCGCCTGTAACTGTCTATCTACAACTATTCTATCAGTAACAATAATGATATTATCAAAAATAATTTTGTTATCCGCATCATGAAGTGAAGATAATCGGTAAGCAAGCCAAGCAATAGAATTTGTTTTTCCAGATCCTGCAGAATGTTGTATTAAATAATTCTGTGTAGAACCATTTTCATATACATCTGCAAGTATCTTGTGTAATACATCTCTTTGATGGAATCGAGGGAAAATAATATTTTCTTTTATCTTCTTTTTACCAGTAGCCTCATCTTCTTTTTCTTTCACTTCAATAAACATAAATTTGCTTATGATTTCAAGAATAGAATCCTTTGTAAGTACATCTTCCCACATATAGAAAACACTATATTTATCTTCAAATATTGGATTTCCTGCACCTGCATTGACACCTTCACCATTACCCATATTAAAAGGTAAAAAGAATGTTGCATCTTTTTCAAGTTTGGTTGTCATATAAACTTGTTCTAAATCCATTGCAAAATTTACTAATGCACCAGCCTTGAATAAAAATAGTCTTGTCTTTGGATTTCTTTCTGTTCTGTACTGATAAATAGCATCTTCATAGCTTTGTCCTGCTACATTACATTTTAATTCAAATGTCATAATAGCAAGTCCATTTAAAAATATTACAAGATCTATTCTTTCTTTATCAGATGCCCAGACTTCCTCCATGACAGAGAATACATTTCTTTCATATTTTTCAACAAGTTCTTTGTTAAAGTCTGTTGCAGGTTTTGTATACATCAAATCAAGTTTTATATTTGAAATTTCTATACCATGCTTTAAAACATCAATTAAGCTACTACGTGCCTTTGTAACTTCTGCATTGATATAACTTACAAGTGTTTCTTCTAAATCCTGCTTATATACTTTTCTTAATGCTTCCATTTCATCTGGTTGTGTATCATTCAAAAATTTGAATAACATTTCTCTATCCATTGCGTGTAAGCGGTCATATTCTTTATCTTTTCTTACAACATAACCATTGTTATTTTTTAGATAGTCCATGATGAAATGTTGATACTGCTTTTCAGTCAATATTTCATTCATTTATACTTCCTCCACTAATATGCTTTTAATCTTTTAATAAATTGTCTTGCAAATAACAACGCAATTTGATCACAAGTATATTTTGATGAATCAATCGCCTGTATATCTGCTATTGATGGATATTTTTCTTTTAACTGTTCAATCGTTATATTATGTAAAATTGGAAGTATCAATTTTTGTCCGTTCTGATTCTGTCTATTCAAAAATTCTGATAGTTCTCTTTCTGTCCATTCTCTACCAAAGAAATTTGTTGATATAACAATAATTGCAAACTCTGATTTTTTAGTTCCTTCAAGAATCTTATCCTTGAATTTATCGCCCCATTCTAATGTTTCTTTATCATAGAATATCTTAACTCCTAATTTATTAAGCGAATTGTACAATTCTTCTATAAGAGCTTCTTTGTCTGCATTAGCATGAGAAATAAACACATCATATTCTGGTAGCATTTTTGCTTTATATTTTGGTACCTCCACAGTTGATATACCATTCATTTTATTTATAAAATCTTTATCTTCACTTATACTTTCCAATGCCGCTACTAACTGATCATATTTTCTGTGAAACAACCATGTGTCGATTTTTTGACCAAGCGGATGCTCCTTTAAATATTTGTTGTAAAAAATATCGACATCATTCATCCAAACTTCATGTCTTTTTTTATTTTCATTTAATGTTCTATTAATTGTTTCATATGATGCTGTTCTTGACGGATTTTCGTCATTTGCTTTTGTTCGTTGCACAAGTGCATTTAATTCTTCTTCAAATGCCATATCTATTTGACCTCCTTCTTTCCTGTCACATACTCATATATAAGCGACTTCTTGTATTGTTCAAGGGTTTCTAACTGTTCTTTTTTTTCTTCAATAGCACCATCTATTTCAGCACATTTTTTTTCTAAATTTTTTGCAATTATCTGTTGCTCACATAAAGGTGGAAGTAATACTGGCAACCTTCCAAGCAAATTTTGACTTAATGATGCTCTTGTAACTAAATTCATTTCTTTTACAAAAAATTTTCTATGAATATTACTTCTAAAATAAAACTTAGAAAATTCTGGTATTAAATCACTGCTTGTAGGTCTAAACCTAATAAGAAATCCAGCAAAAACTGAATTGTCAATACTTTTCAAACATGTTGATGCAAATCCTATTTCTTCTATTGTCTCAGATGTCCTTGTAAAAAAAACATCCCCATATTTAACAGAGTAAATATTTTGCTCTGTTTTTGTGGACATAATTAAACCATCAACATTTTGAGGAATTGAATAATTTTTATACACATCACCATATGAAACAAACGGAAATCCATTTCCAAAATATTCTCCACCTTTAGATATACCATTTTGACATTTCCCTAAATATTTTAGATTTGTCACTTTCCAATGTTTTGGTATGTTTCCAATGTATGAAATCCCACTATCCTTCATTTCAACATCTGGATCTAATCCTTTTGTTACTGCTTCTGTGATAATTGATTTTTTGTATTCTTCAAGCGTTTCTATTTGCTTTTCAATATCAGCAAGAAGCATATCTATATTAGGAATAATACTATCAAGGTAATCTGCTATTTTTCTTTGTATTGAACTATCTGGAACGGGAATTAATAAATTTCCAAGTTTATCTAATGGTATTCTCATACGAATAGTATTTAGTTTCCCATTGTCAGATTCTTTCATAAGAATACCATTTCCAAGTCCCAATAAACTTCTTTGAAAAACTGTAGTTTGAAAAATATAATTGTAATATCTTACATCATCTTTTTCATCTATTGGTCTTAACATATAATACACAGGACTTACACAACCAAAATATTTTGACAATCCAACAGAACCAGATAATACATTCATGCTATTCATAACAATATCATTTGGATATGCTAACTTATATGCTGAATAATCCTCTTTGGGTTTATTTCCACCACCTTCTTTTTCTTCAAGAGGAATAACCCCCTGTTTTGCAGTAAGTGATAAAATATTTTTACTTCTTATTGGATTGTTATTTTCATTTCTATTTTTTAGTGCATACTTGATTTTTTTTAGTTTCCATTTCTTCGGAATGGTATTAATCCAAGCAACACCACTATCCTTCATTTCTGTCATATTAATTACCTCCGAATAATTTCTTAATTCTTGAATCAACGGAAGCCTCTAATTCATTGAATCTTTTAGCAAGTTCATCACTTGATGCTGGAGCTTGATATTTATAAAAATATCTTGTGAATGGTATTTCTGCACCAGTCTTTATTACGGGATTTTTCTTGCCTAAATCTTCTTCAAAAAATGCTTTTGCATCTGGTACATGTGGTAATACTTCACTTACCATATAATCATCAATATTTGTTTCCCATGGTACTATTTCTGTATCTTTTGTTTCCGTATCATAAATTACATTGCCTTTTTTATCTTTTTGAATATCTGCTGTTTTATCCATTACTGATAAACCTTTTATGATTTTATCAGCAATCTTTTTTAAATCTTTTGCATCTGAAATAATTCCAGATAGAATATTATTTACTACTGGTGTAAATGTTTCTGGGTTCTTATATACTTTGTCAGATACAGCATTATTTAGAGCATCAACAATAGCATCATATATAGGCTTATTCTTCTTAAAATTATCTAACTTATTTTTATCCTTACCTGTCAATTCATCCATGTTTTCAAGTTCATTAACTTTTGCTTCATCATAGAGAGTTGATAACGCACCACTTGAAAGCATTGCATTTATTCTATCTTCTGTTATTGCATAGCTTCTTTGAAGTGGTTGCATAACCGCATATTCACGATAGATAAATTCTGTATTATCATAAATCTGGCAGTGCTCATTTTCTTTAAAGTCTGCATATAACTTTGTAATAGCAACTCTATCTTTTGGTGCGATTTCACATTTTTTATTACCAAGATTTTTTCTAAGTTTGTTACAAAGGTGTGATGCATCAATAAGCTGTATTTTGCCTTTTCTTTCTGCTCTTTTATTTTTAGAAAGTACCCAAATATATGTAGCAATTCCAGTATTGTAAAACATATCTGTACTTAACTGGATAATTGCTTCTATATAGTCATTTTCAAGTAACCATCTTCTGATCTGTGATTCACCAGATGATGTACCACCACTAAATAAAGGTGAACCATTTTCAATAATAGCGGCTCTACCACATTCATCATCCATCTTATTTATTGCCGACTGAATAAACAATAACTGCATATCTCCAGAACTTGGTGCTCCTGCTGGGAATCTTCCAGATGTTCCCTTTAATACTTCTGCTTTTACTGCCACTTCGTCACCTTCTGGTGCATCCTTGCCGCCCCATGGTTGTCCAAAAGGCGGATTTTCTATAACAAATCTCATCTTTGTATCTGTAAAGCAATCTGCTTTCATTGTGTCTTGTAATCTGATATTATCCGCATTTTGTCCACGAATAAGCATTTCTGCAAGACACATAGCATAAGACTCTGGATTGACTTCTTGTGAAAATAATCTTACATCTGCTGTCGGATTAAAACGTTTAATATAATTGTTTGCAGTTGAAAGCATACCGCCAGTTCCAGCGGCTTGATCTAATATTGTTACAATTTTTCCATCATCAAATATATCATCACAACCCTCTGCAAGTAGAATTGAAACCATTGCTTTTATAATATCTCTACCTGTGTAATGGTCACCAGCTTCGGCATTTTCAGAAAATTTTCTAATAAGTTCTTCAAAGATATATCCCATTTTCATATTATCAATGACTTTTGGATCTAAATCTATTTCACTAAATGCTTTTACTACTGCTAAAAGTCTGTTATGCTTATCCATCTTATCAATCTGTTTATCAAACTCAAGATTTTTTATAATGTCTTGAATGTTGGCAGAAAAGCCATTAATATAGCTTTTAAAATTTGATGCAAGATGATCCGCATCATTTACAAGTTCTGCTAATGTAAATTCACTTGTATTATAGAACTGATAGCCAGAAATCTTATACATAGCCTTTGCAGGATATGTCGGCATCTTTTTATATTGTGCAACAACATCATCTTTTGTTTCCTGTAATGCACATTCAAAACGTCTAATAATTACCATAGGAATTATTACATCTTTGTATTTATCACTTTGATATGGCCCTCTTAATTTATTTGCAATAGACCATATAAAATTAACTTCTGCTGATACATCAATAGGATTATCATCCCAAAATTCTTCAATCTTACTAATATCTGCCATTGTAAAAAGTTCTCCTTTGTCTTTCTTTTCAGTATATAAAATTACCTGTCCAATAATCTGTACATCTATTTGTCATACCTTTATACTATACCACATATTGGCTTGTTTTTCCTCATATATTTGCGCTACACGCCTTGATGCTGATGCATCAATTCCCAGTCTACCGCACAAAAAATTTACCGAGCCAGAAAAAGCACTGGCATGCTAAATCTTTTTGTTTGGTGTATTATTTATATCTTCTGAATTTTTTATTTTCTTCTAAATTTTCATTTACCCTTTTTTTCATAGCTTTTAATCTCATTCTTTCTGCTATTAGTTCATCATCAAAAAGATCATACAAATAATCTTCAGCTTGTTCTTTAGGTTTCATTTTCATTCTAAATGTCAATCCTGTTACAACTTTTCTGTTTTCATCATCTGTACGCATTTCCATAGATTTTATTCTACATTTATTTATTTCTTCTGGTGTCATATTTTCTTCATTTCCATTTGTTAAATGTCTATATACATCATAATCACCACTTATTGTAATATCTGTTTTTTCGTTGATTTCTGCAATAGCATCTTCAAGTACATATCTTTTTAAATCATAATATTTTAAATAACTTCCAGTTTTACCAACAATATCCCTAAAATTATCTAATGATAATGATGTTGGTAAAAATTGTCTCTTGTTGGCATCCCAAAATGATCTAAGATAGATATATAATAATTTTGAAGTTTCACTTTTTAGTTGTATTACCTGTCCTATTTCATAGGATGTAAAAAAACAATCATAATTCATAAAAAATAATCTGGTTTTTTCATCCATACTTATTGTTAATACATTGTTTTTATATATTACATACGAAAGATAATTATAGCTTTCAAAACCATCTGATAATGATCTTCTTTTTGATTTATAAAGTGTAAATTGCTGTTTTTGTAAATCTCTAAAACAGTCTAATATTGCATCTTTCTTCTCTTTTGGCATATCAAACCAGTTTGTTTTCTTGCCACATACTTTACAAAAATCAATCATGTTGATTTTTATTTCATCTGACCATCCAGTTTTTTTACCTTCTGTTTCATCCTCTTTTTCTACATCATATTGCTGTTTTGCAAGACAGCATAAAAATAAAAATAAATTAATTTGTGATGCATTTAGGTTTTTAAATGCATCGCTGTACCTTACTATATCATTGTCTACAAATGTGTTTTTTGTTAATTGATATTTTAATTTTCTTGCCATATTTAACACCTCCAATATTAATATGACAGATGAAACACAAAAGCGGAAAAATTTTTTTCTTTTCCGTCCATACCCCAACTTCTTTCCGCTTTAACCCCAACCTTCTTCCGCTTTTCACCCCAACTTCTTTCCGCCTTACCCCAACTTTCTTCCGCTTTCAAAATTTAATTGACTCCTTATAAAGCCAGTAATATTAAGCCTTCCAGCGTTTAACTAAAAAAAGCCAGAAATTATTTTAGAATAAAATAATTAGAATAATATTATTAGAAATGTAAGAAGTGTAAAACAGTACAGATAAATCTTGTAGTTACTCCTCACAACATTTATATAAATGTTGTGCAGAGATGCACACAGTAGTTTTAAATATATTGTCACACCTCACTTGATCACCGATTGTACAGTTTCATTAATTAAATTCATTTAAAACCAGATCTCTGATGAAGTGAATACGCAGTCTATTCTCTGCTTACAGTACCATTTCTTAAGAAGTTAGTCATTTGAGATAAACAATGAAATTAGTTTAGTGGACTCCCACTAACTAAATTCATTTGTAATGCCGCACTGCGCACAATTTTGTTAAATACAAAATTTGTTAAGCAGTAAGGCATGATCTAGAGGCAGGTAAAAAATAAATGGTATGAACCATTTGTCATTGGATTTTCAATGCTCAAACATTTTGTTTGATTGTTGTTGCGTAGGAAAAAGGATCATTCATGTTAGAGTATTAACTATAGATTTATTTAACTGTTATATAAAGATACATGATACCTTTATGTATTGTATCTATATTAAGTAATAGTAATCATATCTTTATAGATTAAGAAGTATAAGAGTACATCTATCTGTATGAGATAATTCTATTAAGAGATATTAAACATATGTGATTATTAAAAATAGCAACTTTCTTCCACCTATGCTATAAAAGACACTTTATGTTTTCTAAGTCCTGCACTTATCTTTTTTATGCGAGAACTGTCCTAACTGTATCAAAAATTGATTTTTGGAAAACACATATTTACATCTTCCAAAAATTAAAAAGAACCCCCGAAGGAGTTCTTTTCTGTATAGCTTTTTTTATTCAATCATCTGGAAGTATCTAAGAGCATCTATAATAGCTTCCCTTTTTTCAGCAGTTACTTGTGGCACTTTTGCCTTGCCTTCACCTGTGTTATAGTTTTCTCTTTCTATAATTCCAAATTCACGTTTTACTTGCGCTATATATAAATTTGTTACATGCAGGTCATATTTATTTTTTACATATTCCTGTATTTCTTTATATGTTGCTTTGCTTTCTGCACTTGTTATGTCTAATTCCGACATATCCAATCTTACCTTAATTTCGGCATCTGGAGCCTTTCGGGACAACAAAATTACAGTTTCCACATGTGTCGATAGGGTAATTGAGATGCACTTTCCAGAGTTTTCACTTTACTCTGGGAGCGAAAAATGTTGCAATCCTCTGTGACGAGGCTGCAAAAAATTGACATGATGCTCTCTCTTATGCCCCTGCATAGCAAAAGATTGCATTGTATTTTAGATGTAAGCCAGACCAGCTTACGATTACTCTGCTCTTTCTCTATGGTCCACTACTCATCCCTTGATGATAACTTCTAAGATATTGTACCATAAATTGTTTATTGGGGAAATTACTTCCCGATAAAAATGGGCAGAAGAAAACCTCCAAATCTGTTGTGGACTTGGAGGCATTATTCCAACCATTTACTATCTTAAACAATAATTTGTCTCTTTATATTTTGTCTCAATAAAAACATCTAACAAAGCTTTTTGCTCTGTAGATAATTCAGCATGATCTCTAATCCATAAATGAATTGCTTTTCCTATTGCATAAGATAATTTTTCCTGTTGCGATGCACTTATATTATTTCTAGAAACATTCGGGATAAATTCTCGATTAAAAATATTAATAACGGCTCCCTTTAATATTACTCCATCAACAAGATATGGTATCTTAATCCTTAATCCTGATAGTAAAACATTCTTAACATAGCATGTATCAGTATTTTCCCAACTAAATCTTCCTTTAAATGTATTTTCCTCATTATAAGGCAAAACAGCATTTGATTCTCCTGTGACAACCCCTTTTTTTATAATTTCTGGCTTTACTGGTGTTAAAGAGCCATGATGAAACTGATTTCTAAATCCGCCTAATGTATATCCACCAATAATGCTCTCACTTGACTCTTCTATTATAAAATCGTAATCTTCAAACTCATCTTCATCTCCCCATATATTTATAGCTTCATAATTTCCTATCTTATCAAGTGCTTCTTGGTAATCTTCTAAAACATCATAGGCTTTAAGGAATTCACTTTCTTCATCTTCTGTAATAATCGGAATTTTCAAGAATGTAATTTTCCCATCTTTAACAAAGTTTTTAATGGATATATTTTCTTCATCCACCGAATACTCCTCTTCATTATAGCAATAACTCTCGTACCCATTTATGTCACTTAAATATTTTGCAAAATTTATTTGTTTATAGCTACAATCAATGAATGCCTCTATACCACTTAAGTATTCTGAAAGACATATGTTTTCTGCAATTATTGTTTCAATCCTCTTAATATTACATTCCAATGGCATTGATACACCTTTTTCCATTGTTGATATTTTAATCGGTATTCCACAATCCAAAAAATTATTTTCTATAAAAGATACCAATCTTTCTATATTATTATTGAACACACTTAAACATTGGTCATAATCTAAAATTATTTCTGTTCCCTGCTGTCTTACAGTATCTTCATAAGTAAGGCATATGTACTCACTGTTTCTTTCAAATGAAATTCGATTCATTTTCTGTTCATTATAATAAACTGTATTAACCTCCACTTTATCGGATAGCATAAAACATGCCAAAAAACCTATTCCATAATGCCCTATTGGCGAATATTCTCTATCTTGTAGCCTATAATCATCTGACGCATAATAAGATACACCAACATTCAGAAAATACTTTTTCAAAATATCTATAGACATACCACTACCATTGTCCATAACCATAACTTTTTTTCGATCTTTGTCCAAAATCACTGAAATATATGGCTGATAATTTTGATATCTAAATTTTTCCATTTTAGTGGCCGATTCTTCCATAGTCTTACATGCATCAATTGAATTTTGTATTAATTCTCTTAACCCATATTTTCTATCACCATAAATATGCTCTCCCATCAATAAATTGGTCACTGCATTATAATCCAAAGAAAGTCTTAAATCAGAAAAACTAAAACCCTTCGATTGAATTTGGTTTACTACATTTGTTTTTAATGGTAATAGATATTTCTCGTCTACAAAACTTTCACATAAATCTACAGCATTTTTTAATTCTCCATTAATAGCATCAAAGTATTTTAAAAGTTTTCTATGAACAGATGGGTCCTGACTTGTACCCTGAAAGAAAATTTCTAATTCATTTGTTTTAGGGTTTCTTCTTATTTTATCATAGTTCTCTATCACAAAATGTTGTTTCCATTCTAAATCACTAAATTCCTTTGGGTTCAAATATTTATATAAATATAATGGTGCTCTTTGCTCATCAATATCCAAATAGTCAGATATTCTAAGTAGCACAGAGATATACTGTGCATTAAGATCAAAATGTCCCTTTTTTTCATCATTATGCAAGTTCTTTTTTATCCATTCAAAATCTTCATTATGCGACATGCATATTTGTGCAAGTTCAGATTTAAATGAAATATTTGTTGATTCTGGAATCAAAAATAACCTTTCATCCATCTTTGTCTCAATATAATCTCTCGCACGTTTACCATGTACCGGCCTTACGCACTCTTGCAAAGCGGTCATTTCATCCCCATATTTCTCAAGTACTTTACTATATTTTCTTTCACCCAATATCGCATGGTCTGCTTTGATTTCCTTAATTTCGTCCACATTTGCAATCATTCCAATATCATGCAACAATGCACTATATATAAGTAATGCTACTTCTAATTCACTTAATTTATTTATATCCACAACAAGTGCATACATATATTCCATCACATTTATAGAATGTCTTACACCATGAACTGTATAACTTGCAAAAACATTATTAATTTGCGGTAATATCGTATTAGCATATTCTATAGTTTCATCTAACTTACTTAAAAATTTACTATCTTTTTCCTTTAACCACATATATAAATGGCTTTCCTGTACTTTTTCTATCATCTTAATCACTCTCTATTAGTTATTACCTAATTCCAAATATCCATCTAATTTCAATATTCCTAATATAACAGGAGCCTCCAAGTTATTTAAACTCAAAGGCTCTCTTTTTCTTACATAACTTTATGCAAGTGCAGGTTCCTTCCCTGCAATAATCGCTTTCACTTCTTCTATATCCTTATCTGTGGCTGAGGCTATCTGCTCTGCTGTAAAACCATTCTTATACATTTTCATAATGAGTCCTGCCTCTCCAATCGCAATACCCTTTTCTTCAATTCCCTGACTCAAGTTACACATAACGCTCACATCCTTCCTGAAGTTCTCCTCAATAGGAATATCGTATTCATTTCCAATTATGTTTAGTTTTTCATCTATTGTAAGTTCCTGTGACAGCAGCGCACATAACAGACGGTGCAGTTCATATGTCTCATCATGTTCCGGCAGATTCTTTGCCAGTCCAAGCATGATGATATTCAACAGGTCAAGATTTCCCTTCCATTCATAGGAACCGATCAAATCTTCTTTTGTGAGATGCACATGGCTCATGCTGCTCTCTTCCATGTTCATACATACCCAGATTGAATATACACGCTTAATGTCATCGTAGCTGGAATTCTCAAAATCACGTTCTTTTTGTGATGAGATCAGTCTGCTCACATAAAAGATTGCCCGGTTTAAGATTTCATATCCTGTCGGCTCGTCTTTCTGTGCTTCTACATTGATGATAATCTGTGACAATCCATCTTTCATGCGCACATAAAAAACGATATCAAATCTTACCAGACCTTCATTGATCTCTTCATTTTCTGTGTTGAAACCGACCAGTCTCTCACCATTTTTTTCGCTGGCTGCATTTGTGAGTCCAGGCTCTACCGGTACCGTACTGATATGTGGTGTCCCCTCGATGCAGTCAACCACATCCTTGGGATTCATGCCCTTAAACTCATCAACTGTTTTTACCAGTATATGTGCCAGTATGCTTTTCTGTCCTAACAGACGCTTTGCACTCGTATCATACTGTGCTTTTGAATCTGTTGCTTTCACTGCATTTTTCAATTCTGTATTCACTGGCCTTCCTCCTTTTTGTAACAGATATAGTCATCCCCAAAAAGGCATCTGACCACACCTATATTATAACTTACCCATTTCTTTTATACAATCAATTTTTATATTTGGAAAAGGAACAAAAGAAAAACTCCAAACCTGTCATAGATTTGGAGTCTTGATTCCGTCCATTTTTTACATTGTCTGCACCGGTGCATGTTGTTCCTGCTCCTCATGCTCCAAAGCATCCTGCTCCGGTACATAGTCTATATTTTTTGCTGCTTCCTGCACTTTTGCCATATACCGGATTTTAATGCTGCTGTAATCAACCCCTGCCGGTTCCAGCACTTTTTTCTCTAACATGTTTAACATCGCTTCGGTGTCAAATTTCCCCTCAAAATAAAGTTCCTCATCCACCTTTATCGGTACATCCATTTCTTCCGGTGAACTGCCAAGGATCGTCCTCCAGCGTCCGGCTACTTTTCCACACATTTCCATAAATCTTTCATGGATATCCGGCTGTTCATTACAGGTCTGCAAAATCTTTTGTGCCACCTTTCTCCATGTAGGTGTCTCTATCCATTCTCCCGATGCGAACTGGACTGCCAGTGGTCTTTTCCCTTTCAGTTCCGCCGGGGATACTGTGATAAGGCTGCTTTCCCGGATCGTATCTCTCTTATCTGTATGCATCTCCCCACTCCGGTACATCTGGAGCAGTGCATCACATTTCGTGTTTACAAGCTGTAACATTTCCTCCCTCAGTTCTTCTATCAGTTGCTCATAATTCATACGCTTTTCTCCTCCTGTCGCACACTTACTTCATGTACTTTTTTATATCCACTTTCTTTTACTCATTTTCCGTTATATGCTTTCTGCTCCTGCTGTCCTTTCCTATTTTTGTGCCAACAATAAAACGCCCGGATCATCGGGCATTTTATTCTTACCATAAACTGGCAGGAACAACGTTTCCTATTTGCTTGCTGCCATTCCTGCCGCAGTCTTACTCATATCGAATCTCCTGTTCCATGACAATGCCTGACTGGAACTGTATCAGCAGCTTCTCGCTGGATTCCACTTTGATGGTCGAGATCAGCCGTCTGACAAGGTCATTGTCGAACTCCGGTATCTGGCAGGTGCTTGTGCTTAAGTAATGGTCGATATCTTGGATTCTCTGTTCATAGCTGTCAGCCATCCATTTCTCGTTTCTGGCTGTTTTCTGTGCCTCTTTTAAGGCATTGATTTCCTCTGCTATGGTGCGATAGCGTTCATCAAACTCCGGTGTGTAGGAGCCGGTCTTTGCATTCTCTGCAATCAGTGCCACCATCTCTTCCTGCTTTTCTTTTATCTTTTCTTCGTATTCCTCAGACTCTTTTGCGGTGCTGTAGTTCCCGATGACATGGATGATGTTCTGCCGGAAGTTTTCCATAAATTCCATATCATCACTCGTGATCCTGTGGATGGCTTCCATCACCGCCCTGTTTAATGCGTTCTCTTCGAGTGTCTCGGATTCCCCGCATTTCTTCACTCCGTTGGTCAGCCGGTTGCTGCATCTCCAGACCACTTTCTTTTTCCCGTTTCTCGCCCAGGTGACTCTCCGGTACTCCTGCCCGCATTTTCCGCAGATCAGCATGCCGGTCAGTGCATAGGTGGAGGAATACCTGCTCCTCTGGTTCTTCTTCCGGGTGACAGCCGCCTTGCATAAGGATGCCCTCCGCATCATCTCTTCCTGTACCCTGTAGAACAGCTCCTTCGGGATAATCGCCTCATGGTCATCTTCCACATAATACTGCGGTACGATTCCAGTGTTCTTGACTTTCTTTTTTGTCATGAAATCCACCGTATAGGTTTTCTGCAGTAATGCATCTCCCATGTATTTTTCATTGCGGAGCATTTTGTCTATTACCGTGGAATGCCATTTGTCCTGCCCTGTGGCGGTCTTGATTCCCTGCTCTTCCAGATGCTTTGCAATCTTCCCGGTACTGTAGCCTTCCAGATAAAGCCGGAAAATCAGCTTTACGATCTCTGCCTCTTCGGGTACGATGACCAAGTCCCCGTCCTCGTTTTTGGTGTATCCCATGAACTTTGTGCAGTTTACGATGACCTTGCCTTTTTCAAATTTCCTCACGACTCCCCAGCGGATGTTCTCACTGATGTTGCGGCTCTCCTCCTGTGCCAGGCTGCTTAAGATGGTGATAAGGATTTCGCCGGTTCCCTCCAGTGTATTGATCCCCTCTTTCTCGAACACCACCGCCACGTTCTTTTCCTTCAGTTTTCGGATGGTCACCAGCGAGTCTACCGTGTTCCTCGCAAACCTGCTGACCGACTTTGTAAGGATCATGTCGATTTTTCCGGCAAGGGCATCCTGTATCATGGCATTAAAGTCTGCCCTCTTTTTGGTGTTTGTTCCACTCTTTCCGTCATCCGCATAGATGCCGGCATTTTTCCAGTTTTCGTTTTCCGATATCTTGCTGGTATAATACTCCACCTGTGCCTCATAGCTGCTGTCCTGCTCTTCCAGTTCCGTACTGACACGGCAGTAGGCAGCGACCTTCATTTTCTTCTCTGACAGTTTCACATTCCGGTCATACTGCACCTTGGCAGGTATCATGCTGATCTTTTTTGCTGTTTCTGCCATCTGCTCTCCCTCCTAATCCTTGTACCCGGCTGTGACACGGCTCCCATTGATAAACTCCACTTCTGCCATGTTTCCGCCATGCACCCAGATGCGTGCGATTATTTTTCTATATAAATTTTCATCAAATGTTTCCAGTTCCTTTTTCCCTGCAAGGATGTTTTTGACCTCCTCTGTCCGGAACTCCCCATCCCTGACCTCCAGTGTCCGGTAGCGTTCCTCTGCCCTTTCATAGAGCAATTTCATCAGGTCTGTTTCTGTGCGTTCCTGTTCTTCTTTCATCCGCTGCAGGTTCCGCTCCAGAACCCGGTACTGAGGGCTGACCTTTTCCTCCTGCCTTTGTACCCGGAGCAGGCCTTTGTTTCGTATCACTGCATTGATGGCTTCCACACACACCTGCTTTGCCTGCCCGTCTGTAATAAAACTGTTCCTGCAGTTTTTTGCTCTGCCAGTCACATAACTCTTGCACTTCCACTTGGCAGTGCCGCCACGCTCTTTTTTGTGGCTCGGCTGGATATGGCTGCATACTGCCCCGCATTCTGCACACCAGATGACACCTCCGAAGAGGATTCTCTCATCCCTGCCGGGTCTGTGGTCTGCCCTTCCAAGCTCTGCCCTCACCTTTTCCCGTCTGCGCTGGACTCTCTCAAACAGTTCCTCTCCTATGAGCTGCGGATAGTATTCTGTGCCAAGGTAGCTTGGGTTTTCCAGTATCCTGCCGATGGATGCATGGGTCCAGGACACTTTCCCTTTTGCATTGCATATTTTTCTCCCTTTCAGGTTCTGGGCGATCCTGCCTGCCGCCACTCCGCTGTCATAGTCTGTAAATATCTGTTCCACAATCTTTCTCTGCTCTTCACAGATGGTGATTTTTCCATCCACAACCTTATAGCCGATTGGCATGTGCCACTGCATCCTGTCCACCTCCCCTCTCCGTCAGTTTCAGTCCGTTGTACAGGCAGAAGGTGATGTCGTGTTCTTTGGAGACCACGATCTTCTCCGCTGTCATTTTAAACAGTTGCTCGTCAAACTCCTCCCTTAATCCGTCCTGTTCTGCAATCAGTTGGATAAGCTGTTCGGTCCGTACAATTTCTTTTGTCCTCCGCAGCTTTCTGGTCAAAAGTGTCTTTTTTCTCCTGCATTCCGTCAGTTGCCAGCCAAGCTTGCTACTGCTCTCCATAAAAAGAGCAGAGTCCATATATCCTTTCCTCATGACTTGGTTTAGGATTTGGCTCTGCCCGCTTATATCTTTGATTTCCTTATCCAGTTGTCTGATTTCCTCACTGTCCTGCCTTGCTGCCACAAGTTCTGTCAGCTCTTTTAACAGCGGCTCTAATATCGTTCCCTGATTGGTGTACAGCTTGTTCCACATGTCTGTAAAAGCCCGGTGCAGCACATCCTCCCGGATGGCTTTCATGCAGCAACTCTCTTTATCCTCCACATGTCCGCTGCACGTCCAGATGATTTTTTCATATGGTTTCCCGATGTAGATTTTCTGCCGCCGGAAGGTTCTTCCGCACTCTCCGCAGATGATTCTGCCGGAAAACAGGTATCTTTTGGTGTAGTCACTCTTGTTCATGTGCAGTACATCCACCCGGTATGCCATCAGGTTGCGTACCGCTTCTGCCTCCTCATGTGTGACGATTGGCGGATGGCTGTCTTTGATGAGATACTGGTTTCTCTGTCCGTTGTTTACCCTGCGGACAAATGGGAACCTTGTTTCTGTATATGTCCTCTGCTGAAGCATATCTCCCTCATAAATGGGATTTTTCAGAATGTCCTGTATCACCCCGTCCTGCCACTTTTCTGCACCCCGGATTGTTGGAATGCCTTTCTGGTTCAGTGCCTTTGCTATCACATACACTCCCATGCCGTTTAAGTAAGACTCATAAATCCACCTTACGGTTTCTGCCTCGGATTCTATGATGACTAAATTTCCATCCTCGTCTTTTCCATAGCCATACGCTGGCGTGGATATGATATAGGTTCCATCCTGAAAGCGTTTCTGTATCGCCCAGCGGTTGTTGCTTGAGATGTTTTCTGATTCCCCCTGCGCCACCGATGCCAGGATGGTAATGAACAGCTCGCTTTTTTCTGACAGCGTGTTGATATTCTCTTTTTCAAAGTAGATTCCAACGCCGATCTCCTTCAGCTTTCGGATGGTCTGGATGCATTCCACCGTATTTCTTGCAAATCTTGTGATGGATTTCGTAAGGATCAGGTCGATGTTCCCATCCTCACAGTCTGAAATCATCATCTGGAACTCATCCCTGTGCTTTACGTTTGTTCCGCTGATTCCTTCATCCGCATACACCCCTGCAAACTCCCACAGGGGGTTGCTCTCGATTTTTTCCGTATAGTACTCGACCTGTGCAGTATAGGAAGTTGCCTGTGCCTGACTGCCGGTACTGACTCTGGCATATCCGCACACTTTCAGCCTGCGTTCTTCCTGTGTATGTTTCTGCGCTTTTGCTGCCTTTATGACAGTCACTTTTTTTGCCATGCTTTTTTCTCCTTTCCCAGTATTTTCAAGGGTTTGCACTCCCTGTCAGCAACATACACTACCACATAGTCCTTTATATATCCAGTGTTATTACAGATATACTTTTGCTAATTCCGGGGAGAAAGTCTTGACATTCAAAACCCGGATTTTTTCCCATTCTTCCTCGGTTAACAGCTTATCTTCATGCATCCTTTTTAAGAGAAATTCGGCAATCTTATACCGCACCTCATTCGCTCCGCCTTCCATCATCTTTTCCCTTTTTCCTCCCGCAATTTAAGAACGTTAAATTCATTCTCCCAAGCCAAACACTTTTGCCCAGAAGAAACACCTTTACATCATCCCGATTTCAGCCATGGTTGCAGCCTCATCTTCTTCCCGGAAATACTGTTCCGATACATCCCTGCTGACTGAAAGCACCTCTCCTGCGTCCTTTTCTCCCATCTGGATTGGGATTAAGAACGGATGGATTTCCTTACAGAATTCCTGATTGGGACAGCTATTGATAAAATAGCCGCAGGTATCTAATATCAGCCTGTCACACATATCTGTGATGACGATCTTTTCGGCTTCAAACATGTGGCTGCCGATATAATTTGCGATATTTTCTGCCGTGGTCGAGATATAGTCCTCTTTCCGCTCCCCTCCATCACTCGGATAAAGATAGGCATATCCTGCCCTCTCCGTTTCAAAAATCCTTAACATCATTTCGGTATCTTCTTTCTTCATCTCCTGTTTTCCTCCATTCCCCATTTTTCAGCTTTTCTTAACTCCACAAGAATACGGCGGAAGTTCCCCTCCGCCGCATGGTTTCTGTAATTAAGTCTTACTGCCATAATCCTTCACTTCATAAATAAAAAGTGTCTGTCCCTATTCGTCACTACTCCCCGGAACCAAAACGCCGCCAAAACAGAGAAGAAAAAATCCCAAAGCCGGCATTTCATGGGCAGTCAGTCCAGACTGTCTTTGGTCCCTGCCACTCGGACAGGCAGACATCACAGGTATCTCACCTCCACCACTGCGTGCTGGCTAATCTCAAGGTGTATCATTATAGGCCATTCCCCTCTTCGCGCCTGTCCACCACAGACAGGCTGTACCCCGGCTTTCCCGCTCGGCTCCTTAGATGCGATCTTTTTCACAGCATGGCTGGCAGAAAGAACATCTGCCCGATTGCTGCAGGAGTGTCACTGCGCCCCGGTTACGGCTCATGAAACGGCTAACGTATCTGAACTGCTGGATATGGCTGGCAGGATATGGCGTGATTCCATCCTGCGCTCGGAGCCCTGCATTCCTCTCCGGCATTTTTCAAGGTGCGTTTTGTCTGCCTGTGTCGTATCCACACACGAGACATGAGAGGATTCCCGGAAGAGACCATCTGTCCAGAAAAAGTTCCTCTCATAAGGTACTCACAGAAAAACACGTTTTGAGGGGGTATTAATCAAAATATTTTTTTATTTTCTTTACCGCACCGTTTATGCTCTCCCGGATGTTCTTCTCTCCGACCCCTTCTTTCGCTGCAATCTGCCGGTATGTCATGCCCTCAAAAAAATAAAAATGCAGCCGCTCTCTCTGCACTGGGGTGAGTGACTGCATTGCTTTCTGCAGGGTTTCTATTTCCATCTGCCGGATGACCGTATCCTCTACCGATTCCCCGGTCAGCTCCACCAGATCTTCCGTTTCTCCTTCTGTATATCCGTCCTTGGTCGTATGTCTGATATCCCGCATTTCCTGTGCGTGGGCTTCTTTGCGGAACGTATCGACAAGTGCCTCGTAGACTTCTCTGGTCACATAGGTGTATTCCAGCTCACCAACTGCATCTTTATAAAAATCCTTTACTCTGATTCTGATCCATTCTGACATTCAAATGTCCTCCATTTCGTAATTTTTTTGAAATGAAGGACATCTGGCGGACCTCTGGGTTCTGCTTTACTGGAAAAAGACAATAAAAAAAGGTGCTGTTCCCATGCAAAATAAAGCATGCAAAACTGCACCCAATTAATTATTGTATTTCTTTGTAAACAGTATATAAAAGTTCTTCTTGGCTTTTTATTCCTATGTTTTATAATTAACCTAATTCGCTTGTCTAGTAGGATTTAAAGTAATTAATGGTTCCAATGTGTCTCAGATAAGTCACAAAAGCATTGCCTTCTCCCCAATATGGTTGGTCTAGTCAATTAATTTATGCTATACTAGAAGTACTACTTCTTCCAGCTAACGGTATTTTTCACAAAAAAATACTGCCATATCCATGAGTAATCTCTACTCGACAGATATTGCAGTATTTACCTCTTGCAGCAACGATTTATTTACGAAATTCTTTCATTCCTGCCGGCTGCTTCGGCTGATGAAGAACATACATACATCTGCTGTCTGCCGCCATTTTCACAGAATTACGAGCTACCTTCTCTAAAATTGTTGCTGTGATATTAGCCTGTTTCTTTGACATAATGAACACCTCCTATTTTTATTAAACAGGAGTATAGCATTTCTTACCTAATTCTGTACCTTATAAGTTGAATTTCCGACATAATACGTCATTTTTCCTCTATGGAATTACTATACAACACCGCAGATGCCTGAAATTCTCCATTTTCATACTGGGTGAACAGTTCTCCATCATAATCAGCCAGTGCCTGTTCTACCGAGGCCAGACCAATTCCGTGACAGCCGGTATCCTTCTTTGTGGTAAGGTATCGTCCGCTGCTGTCTTTTTTTAATTTCCCTGGACTACCATTTTTTATACAAATCTGGAGCATTTCTTTTATATAAGTAGCTTCCAGTATGATATATCGCTGCTCCTGCGGCAGCTTCCTACAGGCCTCAAGTGCATTTTCCAGCGGGTTTCCAAAGATAATGGCAAGGTGTCCGCTCTGGAACGGTAGTACAGACGGAATAAATACCCTTGCCTCAAACTGGATGCCGTCCTTTTGTGCAAGAGCATACTTATGGTTCACAAGGGAATCCACCACGATGTTTCCAGTGTGGGAGATTTCGTCTGCATCGGTTCCGATACCGTCATCCAGCATCTTCTGTATGTAATCACCGGCTTCTTTTGTCTGTCCGGCATTTACCATGCCAAGAATTCCCGATAAGTGATTCTTCATATCATGCCGCATCCGCCGCAGTTCCAGATAATAACCTTCCCGTTCCTCTGCCTGACGGCTGCATAAATCTAACTGTTGTTCATACAGCCTGTTCCGGGACTGAAGTTCCGCTGCCTGTCCCATCCGGTCATACACCATAAAAATCACGTAATTGACAAGCAGGAGAAGTATGCCAGCAGCCACCGAGAAAAAAGAATATTCCGCATATAGCGCCGTCATAAGAAAGATATGGTGCATCATGTAAATGCTACTTGCCGGTACCAAAAGGGTTATGATGAAATAACGCAGCGGGATTTCCGTATACTGTTTTTTCTTTGCATAACGGCCAAGTAGTACTGAAAACAGAAGCATACACATCTTGGATATGAAGCTTCCAGCAACATCAATGACGCATTTGTCTGTGCCAACTGCCTCTAAGGCCAGCAACACAATGACTTCTACCAGCATCCATACCGTACAGATAAGAAGGGTGCTGATACAACGTCTTTTCAGACTCTCTTTTCTTGTAACGGTATTGATCATAAATACCATCAGGATATTCCCGACCAACAGAAACTGCGGAGGAAACAGGATACCAAACCCTGCCATAACAAGGAAGGCATAGTATAAAAGCCAGCCTATCATGCCTGCGGGCTTCCTGTTTCCCGGTCCGAAAAGAATCGTTATACATCTCTGTATAATCAGAAGCTGCAATGCCGGAAGCAGAAAAGCCGATATAATTGAAAGATATCCCCTCATTCAATGACCACCTTTCCAGCTGCCATTGTGCAGAGCTGGCGGCGTACTTCCTTCTGTCTATCCTCACTGATTTTCAGTTCAATCTCTTTTTCATTAATACGGATTGTTATGTTAAAAAAATTCATCTTCGTTATATAATCATAATTCACAAGGAAAGACTGATGGATACGCAGAAAATATTTCCGACTATTTGCCAGTTCCTTCTCTACGTTATTCAGTTTTCCATAAAAATATGCAGTGCTTCTATCTTGAAAGAAAATATGTACTACTCGGTTACGGCTTTCAAAGTACACAACATCTTTTAAAGATACCTTCTGAATTTCCTTGTTGAACTTAAACTGGTAAAATACCTCCGTTTCACCTATCCGATGACAGGCTTCCTTAAAATACCGGCGGAATTTCTCCTTATCCAGCGGTTTAGAAAGAAAACGGAAAGGCTCTACCTCAAATAGTTCCTTTAAATATTTATCATATCCTGATATATATATGAGCAACACCGAACGGTCTGTTTCACGGATTTTTCTTGCGGCGGAGATGCCATCAACCTGTTCCATTTCAATATCTATAAAAATAAGTCCGTAGCGCTCTCCTGACTGTATACTCTTCAAAAGTATATTCCCATCGAAAAACACATCCGTATCAACCCGCAATCCCATACTACGGCTTTCCTCTAATACAAGATTCTCAAGACTTCCCGTAAAGCCAAGGTCATCATCACATATGGCTATCTTCAGCATTTTTAAGTACCTCTTCTGCTATATCTGATTCCCCTTCTTCCAACTGTGCCTGTTCCAAACGTTTGAGAAGACACTGGAGTGTCTTTTTGTTCGTGTCCGTCAGGTTGTTGTAGCGGAGTACAATGTCATAGCACTGATCCATCTCCTGATTCATGCGGATCTGCCCGCTCAAATCCCGTTTTATATCGGACAGCCCGAGGATATAGTCAGTGGTAACATTAAAATACCTTGCCATGCTGATAAGCAGGTCTGTGGAGATGGCACATGTGTCTTTTTCCATCTTGCTTACCGCCTGCTGGGTGGTGTTGATTATAGTCCCAAGGGCTTCCTGTGACATGCTGTGGCTCCTGCGGAGCTCACGGATACGGTTCTCAGTCATAATTGTGACATCCTTTCTAATAACTATTTTACATAATTATTGGTGATTTGCTCACAACTGTATAATGTAAATAGTTTACCCATTCCCGTATATTCTTCCCTTATTTCCATCTCCTATAATCACAGACAATACATAATATTCTTCACACTTTTCTCAGCAATCTTCTTATGATATTTAAAAGTGAATCTTCATCAGAATGCATATTCCGCTCCATCGGGAATCTAATTCCGCTTGAAACGGGATGGTCTTTTCCGCCCGTTCGGGAAGTCATTCCGCTCCAAACAGGAAAGGTTTTAATATATGTTATAGTTTTTTTCGTAGTTAAAAAATTCATTACGAAGGGAACTATGACTATGCATGACTACAACACAATTGTTGGCGTTATCAGCCTTCGAAACGATAAGGTTTCATATCCGGTAATACGTCAACGCTATGGTATGCATCACTGAGGAGATAGTGGAAAGCATATAGTTTTCGATTTTCTCTGATGTCAGATAGCCGATATAAAATTTCAATGCCTGATTCAAAAATTCATTCCTTGATTTCACATCTGCCTGCTCCAATAATCCGTCTATCTGCTCCAGCAAGTCTTCCTCAATATAAAATCCCTTCCTTACTTTTCCTTCGCCTGCCACTCTCTTCCTCCTTCTCTACTACTCCTCGCAGATGTCTACGATATGGTCACATAATTTCTGCGGTATCACACTTCTTTCTCTGGCTCCTTTTAATCCCTGCGTCCCAGTCTTGCTTCCTCTTGGAGCTGCCACGTGACACGAATCTCCGTTATGACACATCGGCAAGAACTTCGGATCGGGATGATTCGTCCAAATGTCAGTCGGCTTCATCCGGTTGTCACCGTACTGACAATATGTCACGGTGTATCTTGACAGACCTTTCATCCATTCCATCTTCCGCATACCACCTCTGGGATTTTCAATAAAATAATACTTTGGCTGTAACTCTTCAATAAGTTTCAGCACATGCTGATCTACCATGTCACAAAATTTTGCATATGCACTGACCGGTTCCAGACTTCCGGTTTCAGGATTTTTTCTTCTGTGATGACTGATTGCAGCAATACTGAATGTGGAACAGTCCGGACTCGCCCAGATGACATCCGGCTTTCCAAAAAGCCTTAAGATATCTTCTGCGGTTACCTTACTGATGTCTTCATACAAATCAATGTTCTCAAAGTCCTTAGACCACTCCACACTGAATACTTCATGCCCTCTACTTTCAAAGGCTTTCCCGATACTCCGTGTTCCTGCAAATAATTCTAAAACTTTCATAGTCCCATACCGGTAGTGGTGCGCACCTTACCCCACGGGACTACTCATTTCCTTTCCATTTTTCTTCTGCCTGCAAGCATTATTGCGAAAGGCATAAACTTAAGTTCCCTCAATGCCTTTCAATCCTTAAAAACAATAAAAACAGGCATAACTTCTTCCAAATCTTCAAAAAAGTTATGCCATACCACAAATCCCCCAACGGCTCTGCCGGTGGGTGTTTCACGGGTTAGGCCGCCCAAAAGCGGCATAACCCCTTTAACCTGCACTATTTTCGACCCTGTTTTACAGCCCCCTTTTCTCCCCATTTTCGGAGTCTTATATGCCTCCGCACTCCGGGTTTTCCATTCGTTTCTCCAAATCGGCTCACACAGGGCAGAATACTGCCTAGTCGGTCACTTTATCCAG
>ENA-OOZG01000728-OOZG01000728.1-human-gut-metagenome-genome-assembly--contig:-NODE-728-length-26016-cov-2.545896_pt1 | contig 26016 bp, 29 predicted proteins | sample MGYA00241706_ERZ501384 | MGnify/ENA primary metagenome ERZ501384 (study PRJEB25962, sample SAMEA2042742) | human gut metagenome | biome: human gut; feature: human-associated habitat; material: faeces...
CATAGTGTTGTGGACTGTGCCAGCGGGTCCAGCAGCTGCGCCAGCAAAAGCAGCGGGAACAGCATCCCGCAGGCACGCGCCCAGAAATGGGAGCGATGCCGCAAAGGCAGACAAAAGACCAGTGCTGCACCCCAGCGCAGCAGCGCCCGGAGCAGGCTGTTCAGCAGGGATGTGGTCACAGCACACCTCCCATGTAGGACGCCACTGCGGTAAGAAAGGCCGTGCGCTGCCGTCGGCTGATCTCCAGCCGGTCGTTTTTCACAAGGGCAAAGTCGTTTTCAATGCCCTTGACGTAGGCCAAGTTAACCAGATAGCACTGGTTGCAGCGGACAAAATGGTACTCTGCAAGCTGCTTTTCAGCGCTTTGCAGGCTGGCGCGCACCGCAAACTCCCCCTTAGAGGTGTGGTAGTACAGCATCCGGCTGTGGGTCTCCAGATAATAGATATCCGTAGTGTCCAGCAGCTGGATGCCGCCGCCCGCCAGCTGCAGCACCACCTGCCCGCCTCTGCGCCGCTGCACCCGCTGAATGGCGCGGGAGAGCTTTGTGCAGAACTGATAATAATTCACCGGCTTCAGCACATAATCCAGTGCGTCCACCTCGTACCCTCGGATGGCATACTGCGCCATGTTGGTCACAAAGACCAGCACCACCTCCGCATCCACTGCCCGGATGGCTTCGGCAGCGCCAAAGCCGTCCAGCCTGGGCATCTCCACATCCATAAAAATGATGTCGAACCCCGGCGTATAGTGGCTCTGCGATCTCAGAACCGTCTGCAATAAGGCTGATCTCCACCTGTACTCCCTGCTCCTCGGCATATTGCCGGACGAACCGGTTCAGGCATTCCCGTGTTTCATCCTGATCCTCCACGATCGCGATCCTGAACATCCTGCCCCCACCTTCTCTCTGCGTCTGATTGCCGTATCACTCTTTTTATTGAAACACACTTTTCCGTGAAATGCAATGGAAAACCCTGTTTGAAACAAGGCTGTTTTTAGACATCTGTCTTGTAGGAAGCGGTCAGACTCGCACAACACAAGCTTCCTTCTGCAAAGCAAAAAGGCAGGATACCATCGCCGTGATGATACCCTGCCTTTGATCGTTTACCGCTCCGTTGCGTAAACGCAAACCTCCGTAAACAAAAAACGCACCTGAACCCCAGACCCCTGCGTGTGATGCATGATGACTTTTCGTTTTTTAGAACGATGATTCGTTAAATAGACTCAATTTGCTACAGATCTGCTACAAACGGCAGTTTTTCGACTTGCATCAGTAACCTTTTTTTTATATTCTCACTGGCCAAACTTTCAACTCCTATACTCTCCCCTCGCCAAAAAAGTCTCAAATGTTTTGTGTGGTTTGATGATAGTATTTTCAGTTGACGTATGATACACTGAATTTTAAGGAGTTATTCAGTTGTACTGTGACTACTTATCTAAGCATTTTTACGGACACCAAATCTTGCATACAAAAATGCGAAATCTGCTTTGAATGGGGTATTTGCTTATGTTTAAAATCAACAATCTGGCAAATCAGACAAGTCACATCGTCACCGAACAGAAGGGTATCTTTTCCATTGTTGAGCACAATGTCGATTTCTCCGTAGCGCCTTGCAATGCAATGGAAGAATACTATATGAGCCAGATGAATGTCAAACGGAAACAGGCCATTGCCAATCTCAACGGAAAAGTTGGGCTTGTTCTCCAAGCGGGCGCAATGCAGTACATTGTTGGCAACGTGCAAGCAACCACCGGATTGAAAGGTGTTGGCGACTTCTTAGGCAAAATGGTAAAAAGTTCCGTCACAAAAGAAAGCGCAATCAAGCCGGAGTACGTCGGAACGGGTGTGCTCGTGACCGAACCCACCTATAAATATCTTCTGACCGAAAATGTCGGTGACTGGACAGGCGGTCTTGTAATGGAAGACGGCATGTTCCTGGCCTGTGAATCCACTGTCAAGCACGAGATTCAGGCACGCTCCTCGCTTTCTTCTGCAGCACTCGGAAATGAAGGACTCTTCAATCTACGGCTTGCTGGCAATGGTGTATGTGTACTGGAAAGCAATGTTCCCCGTTCGGAAATCGTAGAAATCGACCTTCAAGACGACGTTTTAAAAATTGATGGCGGCTTTGCGATTTGCTGGTCCGGCAATCTCAGCTTTACGGTTGAACGTTCCGGAAAAACCTTGCTTGGTTCTGCCGCATCCGGTGAGGGTCTGGTAAATGTTTATAAGGGAACCGGCAAAGTATGGCTTGCTCCATTAACGCCTTCTCAATCACTGGTTAGCGCAACGCATGCAAAAAGCGCAAAGTAATTGACCACCTGTTCTTATTGCTTTCACTGTTTCACTTCTTTACAGCATCATCTTTGCAAAAAGCTCTTGGCCTTTAATATAGAGGTCAAGAGCTTTTTTGCTTGCCGCTGAACTTCTGTTTCAGGAGGTCATCAGCGTATTTGTTTTCGGACATCTTGCTGGGGTTGTGGTAGGTCTCGCCGTCAATTTCGATTGCGATTTTGGACTCAGGAGATTCCAACGCAAAGTCGATATAGCGGTGCCGACCATAGATGTCCACGCAGGGGTACTGGACCTGCAAATTTTCGGTCTTTTCTGGGCCAAAAGCCTCACAGAAAAGCTGTACAAACAGCTTCTCTGCACGGCTGTTGACACCGGTTGCTTTTGGCTCCATGATGGTCGCCTGTTATTTTAACCCTTATCACCTTTTAGAGGTTCTGACAATCTATAATAAATCATTTTTATTTTACTCCTGCAACCAACCGAAAGCAATGCAGATACAGTATATTTTCTGAGATCAAGAACTTCTTTTTCAATCAGATGCGGTTTATTCTCGATCATTGAATATTCTTCTCAGAAGCTGCTGGTAGCACTGGACTTTTTGAAGCCTGCCACTGTCCGCGAGGGCGTGAAGTGGCTGCCGGAAAAGCAGCTGGACGTATTCTTTGTGACCCTGAACAAAGCGGATAAGGATTACTCTCCCACCACCATGTACAAGGATTATTCCATTAACGAAAGCCTGTTCCACTGGCAGAGCCAGAGCACCACCGCCGAAAACTCTGCCACCGGGCAGCGATATATCCATCACCGTGCAAAGGAAAGCCGGGTGCTGCTGTTCGTGCGCGAGTTCAAGGCAGAGGCCCGTTTTGGCGGTGCAGGAGCGTATACCTATCTGGGCACGGTGAACTATGTGAAGCACGAGGGCTCCCGCCCCATGAACATCACATGGAATCTGGACCGCCCGATCCCTGCAAAGTTCCTCAAAAAGACCAACAAATTGATCGTGGGGTAACATACTATGGACGATATGCTGGCTCGCACCATAATTGAAACTCTTGCAAAAGGTATTAATCCTTTAACCGGTTGGATTCTGTCTGAAAATGATAGTTGTGCTCAGGAAGAAATTCAAGAAGCATTAAAAATCGTATTGGAACATTGCTCCATTGAATCTACCGCTGAATATCTGAAGTCTCTTCCTCGAAACAAAAAGGCAGAGCGTTATTCTCGCGCTGGAACAGCATGGTCGCAAAAAGAAGAACGTGAATTATTGCGGCTTCACCAGCAGGGGAACAGCGTCAAACGAATTTCTTTGATTCTAAAACGTTCTACAGGAGCAATCGAATCCAAATTGAGAAAACTGGGTTGTCCGCTCTATTATGAAAAATAATTCAGGAGATTTTCATGAAAATGATTCGCGTTGTTGCAGCCGTGATCTGCGACGATATTCAGACGAAACATAAAATTTATGCCACCGCCCGCGGCTACGGTGAGTATAAGGGCGGATGGGAATTTCCGGGCGGCAAAATCGAGCCGGGTGAAACCCCGCAGCAGGCACTGAAACGAGAGATCCGGGAAGAACTGGATACCGAGATTGCGGTAGGCAACCTCATCGACACCATTGAATACGATTATCCGACCTTTCATCTTTCCATGGACTGTTTCTGGTGTGAGGTAGTCTCCGGCAAACTGGTGCTGAAAGAAGCCGAGGCTGCACGCTGGCTGACTAAAAAGGAGCTTGATTCTGTTCCGTGGCTTCCGGCGGACCAACTTCTTTTAGCGCAAATTCGTCCTGCATTATAATTTTTTATGATAAATCCCTCTCTTTAGTTTTCTCAAATTTCCATTTTTCACCCAGATATAATAATCATGATCCAAAGCCTCTGAGTCGAAAGACTCAGGGGCTATTTTTATGTCTGGAGGTGAGCATTTTGTTATTCCGCACCATCACTATCATTATTACCATCGTATTTTAACGCGCAGCTGCGCAGAAAGGAGAAAGCATTATGAACTTTTGGTCTGAAATCGTCAAAGAGGTTGGCACCGTCCTGGTGGAAGTCCTCGTCCGCATCGCTGAAGAAATGGAAAACAACAATTGATCACAGTACACTGAAAAGGAGATTTTACTATGCCCGCAAATGTTGAAACGATGTTCTCTGTCCGTGAGACCCCTTGGCACGGCCTTGGCCGTACCATTATGGATGCCCCTGCAAGCCGTGAAGCCTTGGAACTGGCCGGTCTGGATTGGCAGGTGGAAAGCCGCAATATCTATTCCGGCACAGGTGCTATGATTCCCGGCTATCGGGCTAACGTCCGCAGCACCGATGATGCTGTTCTGGGTGTGGTATCCGACCGCTACCGCATTGTGCAGAACGAAGAAGCATTTCAGTTCACCGATGACCTGCTGGGTGAAGGTGTTACTTACGAAACTGCCGGTTCTTTGCAGGGCGGCAAGAAGGTTTGGATGCTGGCAAGGCTTCCGAGGAAATATCTTATCGCTGGAGATCAGGTAGTACCATATCTTGTGATCTTCAACAGTCATGACGGAAGTTCTGGTGTGAAAGTGGCCATGACTCCGATCCGTGTAGTCTGCCAGAACACACTGAACCTCGCGCTGAATACCGCAAAGCGCAGCTGGACTGCACGCCACACCGAAAATGTTCTGCTCCGCGTGCAGGATGCCCGTGAAACCCTGCAGCTGGCCAGCAATTATATGGTTGAACTCGGCAACCGTGGCGATGAGCTGGCTCGCATCGATTTATCCGATCACAAGGTGCAGGAGTTCATCAATGAGTTTTTCCCGATTTCTGAGGACCTGTCCGATTGCCAGCGGAAGAATAATCTGCGCCTGCAGGAAGATCTGAAGACTCGCTACTACAACGCACCGGATTTGGAATGGGTCGGCAAAAACGGTTGGCGCTTTATCAACGCAGTCTCTGATTTTGCCACCCACGCAGACCCTCTCCGCAAGACCAAAAACTACAACGAAAACCTGTTCCTGCGCACCGCAGAGGGCAACCCCATGATCGACAAAGCCTACAAGATGGTGCTGGCAGCAGCATAAAGGAGCAAGCCATGAATGATGTAAATAACCGCATTTTCAGGGAATTCACGGAATTTTTTGACAACGTTGAGAAGAGTGCTTCTGAAATCAGCGTTACCATGGCTTATGAGATCACGATGAAAAGTACCATCAGCACCGCCATTATTGTTTTGGAATCCGAGGGCAGACTGGAGGAGCGCTACTGGAACCATCTCAGGGTGCAAAATAATATTCTGGATTTTCTTTACGACCTGTGGGTTGGCTCTTGCCATTCATTGGCCAGCGACTTTTCCACGATCATGAAAGACTTGGTGGAATATGACTTCATTCTTGCCGAATCTATTATGAAAGAAAGGATGCAAAGCGCATGAAAAGATTGATTTCAACTTTGAACCTGTCCAAAGAGGATTGGCTCCGCTACCGCAAGTGCGGTATTACCGGCACGGATGCCGGTGCTATTTTGGGTGTGAATCCCTACCGCTCGGCATTTCAGGTGTACCACGATAAAATCAGCGATACCATTGAACATATCGACAACGAGGCTATGCGGCAGGGACGCGATCTGGAAGATTATGTCGCACAACGCTTCACCGAGGCCACCGGTCTGAAGGTACGCCGGGCAAATGCCATCTACCAGAGCGAGGAACATCCGCTGCTTCTGGCAGATTTTGACCGCCTGATCGTTGGACAGAAGGCCGGGCTGGAGTGCAAGACAGTCTCGCCGTTTTCTGCGGACAAATGGGCTGATGGAAAAATCCCTGCACATTACATGGCTCAGGTCAATCACTATCTGGCTGTCAGCGGTTTTGACTGCTGGTACATTGCTGCTCTGATTTTCGGGAAGGAGCTGGTGATTCACAAGATCACAACCGACAAAGAAGTTCTGAACAACCTCATTGCCAAGGAAGAGCACTTCTGGAAATACAACGTGATGCCCGAAATTCCGCCTGTACCTACCGGAAGCGAGGGGGATACACAGCAGATCAATCAGCTGTACTCTGCAGATGATAGAAACAAAACTGCCGATCTTAATCCCATCCGCGACCTGTTGGATAAGCGGCAGGAGCTTTCTGATCAAATCAAGCAGATGGAACAGGAGAAAACGGCCATCGAGCAGCAAGTCAAGCTGCAAATGCAGGATGCCGCCTATGGCACAGCACCGGGTTATAAGGTATCGTGGGTATCCTCCGAAAGCAAACGTGTGGATTCCCAACGTCTGCGGAAAGAGCAGCCGGACATTTTCAACCAGTACAGCAAAAATGTAAGCAGCCGCAGGTTTACCATTATCCATGCAGCATAATTTTTGTACGCCTATAGGCACACAAAATTTGCGCTTCAGCTATTTTTGTTTAATAGAAAAGTACAATACTGTTTACACAACAATAATTGTATGCTAAGATAAGAATATGAGGTGATGCACGATGGTTCTGCGCAAAAGTTATTTGGATAAGATCATTCCTTTTATCGATCAGGATCTGATCAAAGTTTTGGTTGGAATCCGGCGCTGTGGAAAAACAGTCCTTCTCGGTCAGATCAAGGATGTGCTCCTCCAGCGCAACATTCCCGCACAGAACATTATTCAGGCCAATTTTGAGTCCATGCGCTTCCGCAACACCCGTACTGCAGAAACGCTTTACGACTACATCGCAAAAAAAGCGGAAGGCTGCACCGGCAAAATTTATATTCTTCTGGATGAGATTCAGGAGGTGGAGCGCTGGCAGATTGCAATCAATTCTCTTCGTGTCGATTTCGATTGTGATATTTACCTGACCGGCTCCAATTCCAAGCTGCTTTCCGGCGAACTGGCAACCTATCTTTCCGGACGATACATCCAGATTCAGGTTTTCCCCTTTTCGCTGGCCGAAGCAAAACAGCAATGCATTGAAAACGGAACCTATACTTCGGATGAAAAGCTCTTCGCAGACTATTTGAAGTACGGCGGTTTTCCGCAGCGTTTCTTCCTCCCTGACGATCATTCAATCACCACCTATCTGGACGATCTTTACGAGGCTATCATTGTCCGTGACATCATGCTGCGCCACAATATTCGCGAACAGACCGCATTACGTAATGTCCTTGCATTCCTGCTGGACAATATCGGCAATCCGTTTTCTGCCCGTAATATCAGTGGACGCATGGTTTCGGAAGGAATCAAGACAACCACTGCTACTGTACTGAACTACGTTGATTATTTCAAGGAAGCCTTTATCCTTCTAAATGCACGCCGCTATGATATCAAAGGAAAAGCGCTCCTGTCCAGCACAGAAAAGTACTATGCAGTCGATCTTGGCCTGCGGAACGTTATCAAGAAAAGCGAAGAGCTTGACAGCAACAAGCTGTATGAGAACATCGTATATCTGGAAATGCGGAGCCGTGGCTATGAAGTTCAGGTCGGCAAGCTGGACGACACCGAAATTGATTTTATCTGCTACCGTGGAGATGAAAAGCTCTATATTCAGGTTGCTTACCTGATCACTCCCGCCGATGAAGAACGGGAGTTCGGTAATCTTGAGCGGCTGCACGACAACTATCCTAAGTATGTTATCAGTGGTGACTTGGTGAATTTAAGCCGAAACGGAATCATTCATCGAAACATCATTGATTTTCTGCTCAATCCGTAATTTTCACATCATGGGGCACAACAGTTGACGCTGTTGTGCCCTTTTTTCTTTATCAGAATTGGAGGCATTCTTATGGAAAATCCGTTCGTAAAATTATTCGCTATCGACTTCAAAGATCATCTGGAAGTCAAGAAGTCCGGCAACACGGAACTGAAATATGTAAGCTGGGCGTATGCTTGGGCGGAGGTAAAAAAGCTGTATCCTTCTGCCAGTTACGAGGTCAAGAAATTCAACGGTCTGCCCTATGTTTATGACCCCATAACCGGCTTCATGGTGTACACCTCGGTCACGATTGAGGGCGTTTCGCACGAAATGTGGCTGCCTGTACTGGATGGCGCAAACAAAGCCATGAAAGCTGTGCCTTACACCTATACCACCCCGAAATGGGACTACAATCCTCAGACCCGCCGCCGTGAAAAGGTCGGCATGGAAGAGCGCACCGTAGAAGCAGCATCCATGTTCGATGTGAACAAGGCTATCATGCGGTGCTTAGTGAAGAACCTTGCTATGTTTGGTCTGGGCCTGTACGTTTATGCCGGAGAGGATTTACCGGAAGATGCCGCACCGCAGCCGGAATCAGAGCCGCAAAAGCAGCCGAAACCGAAATCCACCAGCCAGAAGCAGCCGGGTGCTGCTGTTCGTGCGCGAGTTCAAGGCAGATGCCCGTTTTGGCGGTGCAGAAGCGTATACCTATCTGGGCACGGTGCAACCAGCCCATCAAGAGGGTCAAGCTAAAAGATGGCTCCATCATGCAGGCGGCAGAGTTTGCCGCCACCCATGAGGGAATGTGCGCCGACTGCTACAAAGCCACCAGATTGAACGTAGCATAATAAAACTGCTCTATTTCGATGTCACTTGATTCTTGTATGATTCTATATTTCATGGTACACTTACAGTAGTAAGTTCTGAAAGCTCATCTCTATGAGCAGAAAGGAGCATTGCATGGCAGATTTGCAGTTTCCTGTTGGGATCTCAAATTTCTCAGAGATTCGTACCAAAGGATATTATTATATTGATAAGACCAATCTGATTGCAGAGATTCTGGATGGCGGCATTCCTAAAGTCAATTTGATTACTCGCCCTCGTCGTTTCGGTAAATCTCTCGGTATGAGCACTCTCGCAAATTTTCTTGACATCCGCAAAGACAGCAAGCAGATGTTTGAGGGATTGGCGATTTCCAAAAATACGACACTTTGCAAAAAGTGGATGAATCAGTGTCCTGTGGTCTTTTTCTCTTTCAAGGACACGGACGGTCTGACCTTTGAAAGTGCCTATGGAATGCTGTGCATGAAACTGGCATTTGCATTTCAGGATTATCAATTTCTTCTGGATGACGCTGCTATTTCTGACGATGACAAAGGCATCTTTAAGCGGATTCTGGGACGCACTGCATCCATGGATGAAACAAAAAGCTGCTTTTTGCTATTGACCCGGATGCTGGAAATCCATTTCAAAAAGTCGGCGGTCGTCATTCTGGATGAGTACGATGTTCCTATTGCCAAAGCCAGCAACAACGGATATTATTCGCAGATGCTGGACGTGATGCGGGCTATGATGAGCACCACGCTCAAAGACAACACCTCCCTCAACTTTGCTGTTGTTACTGGCTGCCTGAAAATTGCCAAAGAAAGCATTTTTACCGGGACGAACAATTTTGTTTCGGATACGATTCTTTCTCCCCGGTTGAGCGAATCCTTTGGTTTTACACAGGCAGATGTAGATCAAATGCTGAAAGATGCTGATCTTGAATCGCAGTCTGCTGAAATCAAGGCATGGTACGACGGTTATCATTTTGGCGATGCAGACATTTATTGTCCGTGGGACGTAATCAGTTATCTGCGGGATTTCCAGTATGGTGTAGCACAGAAGCCGAAAAGCTATTGGAAAAACACCAGTGATAACGCCATCATCCGTTCTTTCATCGACTATGCAGGCGACAATATCACCACAAAGCTTGAAACTCTGATGGCTGGCGGCTCTATTGTTCAGCATATTGAAGAAAACCTGACCTACGATTATCTGCACTCCTCTGAGGAAAATCTTTGGAGTGTGCTGTATCTGACAGGCTATCTGACCAAGGTGCGGGATAAGGATCTGACAGATTCGCTGCCGGATGGCTGCTCTGCGCTGATGATTCCCAATGCAGAGATTCGGGAAATTTTTGAAACCACTGTAAGCAAATGGTTTGACGACAGTGCAAAGGCATGGAACCGCAGCCCGTTGTTTGATGCAGTCTGGAGCGGAAACAGCGAAGCTCTGACAAAAGAAATGACCAAGCTGCTGCGCATGACCATCAGCTACCATGACTATCGGGAGGATTTTTACCACGCTTTCCTTGCAGGCATCTTTACTGGTGCTGGCTATGTGGTAGAATCCAACAAAGAGCATGGCGAGGGGCGCAGCGATGTTATTGTAAAGGATATCCGCAATGGCCGCGTGGCAATTTTTGAAGCCAAGTATGCCAAAACTCTGGATGCTCTGCCGGATGCCTGTGATACTGCCATTCAGCAGATCAATGACCGGATGTATGCGGCGGACTTCCGGGATGACTATGATGACATCCTCTGCTATGGCATCGCATTCTTTAAAAAACGCTGTATGGTAAGGAAAAAATAATTATCTACTGGGGAGTATCTTCGGATGCTCCCCTTCACTTTTTACAGGACAATCCATTTGGATTGTCCTGTTTTTATTTGGAGGTACACAATGAAAGAAGAAAAAATCAAAGTCCTTGCGCTCCTGCCAATGGAGCTGCCAAAGGAGATCGAGCTGGACAACACCCTTGAAGCCATGCAGAACTTTGTAGGCGGGCTGATCGAATGCATCACATTGAGTGACACCGGTTCAGAGGTCACACTGGTCTGCAATGATGAGGGCAAGCTGCTTGGCTTACCGCTCAATCGTCCGCTGTGGGATGGAGCCGATGTTCTTGCTGGGCCGGGATTTCTGGCCGGATGTGACAACGAAGGGAATCTGACTTCACTGCCGCAGAGTGCAATGGATTTCTACAAAGAGAAATTCAGAGCTTTTATCATTGAAATCTAAGGAGGACAGATTATGACCTTTAATGCAATGACCGAACACTACGAAGAGATCACGGTTTGCGGAAAACCTGCGCTGTTCACCAGCATCCGCATCAAGAGAGATACCATCCCTGACGGCCTGTACGCCTACGATGTCCGGCACGACGATGAGTGCCGGGGTATTCCCTGCGAGATCGCACCCTTTGTGATGGTCAACCACTGGGGCACCATCATCCTTGCGGAATCGCTGGACCTGCCGGACGATGGGCGGCGATATATTGACGAGGAAACGGATTGGAACTATGCTCCCTTGGATGGCGAGGGCACCGCCGACCATGAGCCGTGTACTACCATTTCCACTTTTATGGCTGTCTACGGCCACCAAAAACTGTCTTAAAGATGCCGTATGGACAGTTTTGTATCAAAATCAGCGGTTTTCAGGCTATTTCGAGCTGCAAAATACAGTCTTAAAAATGTCGCTCGTTATCTTTGAGCCAGAAAGGAGACGCATGAACATCTATGGCTATTGCCGAATCTCTACGGCAAAGCAGAGCATTGACCGCCAGATCCGCAACATCAAGGCCGAGTATCCGACTGCCCATATCGTGCAGGAAGCCTACACCGGTACATCTATCTTTCGCCCGGAGTGGCTGAAGCTCTATCGGATTCTGAAATCCGGGGATATGGTGGTATTCGATTCGGTGTCCCGGATGTCCAGAAATGTAGAAGAAGGTTTTGCTCTGTACGAAGACCTCTATCATAAGGGCATCCGGCTGGTGTTCTTGAAAGAACACCACATCGACACCGAGACCTACAAAAAAGCCCTGTCCGGTAGCATTGCCATGACAGGGACGAATGTGGACTTCATCTTGAAGGGCATCAACGAGTATCTGATGGCCTTGGCAAAGGAGCAGATCAAACTGGCCTTTGAGCAGTCCGAAAAAGAGGTGGCCGATTTACACCAGCGCACCCGTGAGGGGCTGTTGACTGCCCGATTGAACGGCAAGCAGGTTGGCCGCAAAAAGGGTGTTGGCTTTGAAACGAAAAAAGCCAGAGAAGCCAAGCAGATCATCCGCACCCATTGCAAGACCTTTGGCGGCACACTTGACGATGCCGAGTGCACGAAGCTCACCGGTCTTGCCCGGAATACCTATTATAAATATAAGCGTCAGATTCGTGCCGAACTGATGGCTGAGCAGGATTTACCGAAAGGAGCAAGTATCTTTTATGAGCCGCCAAAATCATTCTGAGCCGGAGAACGGATTCACCCCAGAGGAACAGCAGGAGTTTTTGGAACTTCTGGCCCAGCTTACCTCGGAGCAGCGTGAAGCACTGAAAGAAGTGCTCAAATCCTTTACTTAACAAAAATGTGCAGGGCGGCGTTGCTGCTACCCTGCACATTTTATTTTTTTACTTCTACTCGAAGAACCGTTAATCAATTAAATCCAAAAACGCTGCGAAATTCTCTGCCATCAGTTCATCTTTTATTTTGCGTGTCCCATGACAACAGGTATATATCTTTTTATCGTATACATATATTGGATCTCCATTGCAAGTCGCAAAAACGAATCGCTCTTTGCCCATAGAATAATCGGATTGAATTGTTTCCAACTCATCTGCCGGAACGAATCTCACCGCATTACCATCCATGGTCACTTCAACATCCACAGGGTTCGCTTGTTGATAAAATTCTTTCAAAACCTCTGGGCAAGTGGAAAGCAGCTTTGTTTTTTCAAAAACGTTCCGCTTATCTTGCTTAATGGCACTTCTGACAAAGTCATCTATCAACATAAGGACCTCCTAAGCAAATATCGGTTTGCATTTTTCAATCATATAAACACGAAGTTTTTCCGAATAATTCCGCTGATGAACAGTATCAGCTATCGTGTAGGTTACGAAGATGATTCCAACTCCGACAGACACAATGATTCCACTTGGGCCGCCAAAAATACCTTGTGCAGTAATGGATACCACTAGTAGTGAAAGCGAGAACAACGCCTGCTTGCCAACTTGGATAGCCGCTGTTTTCAACGATTCACCCTTGCAAACCAGCTTTACAAACTGTACGGTTGAAAAGACACCTATTGTTATAGCTCCAACAGCACCCATATTACACATTTTAGCTATATTTTCCGTAATTTCAAGTCCTACATTGGAGAAAACTCCCGTCAATGCTTGAGATGCTAGTTGTCCTACGGTTCTTCCTATCCCGTATCCAATGGTGGATTGAATACCCGATGAAAGTCCAGACTTACCGCCATTGATTAAAGCATACTTAATGGAATCAGGGGTAACACCCGTTTGCGCCAACGAAACTGCAAAGCCAATAGTAAAACCAACACCAATACCTATTGCAGCAGCTATTCCAATGCCCTTTATTTCATTTCTAAAGACTCTCTTGCTATTTGTTTTCTTAAGCATTTTGTCTTTGTCAATTTTAGGTGCATCGCTTGAATTGTGAAAGTCACCGTTATGCCCTTTTTCAAGATGTTCTTTTCTCGATTTATAAAATTTTATATTGTCGGGATCTCCCTGATCTTCGGGATGATCTGCTACATTCTTTTGGTGATGGCCTTCAGCACCTCTAACTTTTCCGGTTTCTTTTATTTCCTGACATTGAGCATCATCCCAATCAGATGAGCCTCGACCACCCATTTCGACATCGGCTTTTTCATAATCCCACGCAAGCTTAACTGCATCATTTCTTGCACCTGTATATTCTGAATCTTTTGCTAATCCTTCTGCTACTTTATTTGCGATTCTTTCTCTTTCGGCATGGAAAGCATCTAAAAAAGCATTCAGTTGATTATTGAACTGCGTTGTAACCGTAGCAGTGGTGTATGCAGTAGATGAGATAGCTGTTGCTGTTATTCCGCCTGTATAAGAAGAATCCACGCTGAACTTTGGTCTAAATTCTGTGGTTTGATAGAATGTCAAACTTTTATTGTTCCTTAGTGCTGTCAGCATAAGTTTCACCTCAGCTTTCGTTCACACTCAATCGAATACCTTGTTAGCTCTAGTTTTCCGTTATCATCTAGCTTGCTAAAGATATAGGAATAGACATGATTATAGAAAATCAGGGTTTCATTAAATAACCGTCCTGCATCATATGCAAACAGCGTCGTGGAAACAAGGCCAAAAAGCTGGCTCTTATCTTTATACCTCGATTCATTATTCTTGAAACTTGTAAAAGCAGAGTTGTATGCATTAACAGCCTTTTTTGTTGTAGTCGATATTATCTTTGTACTCCAACTGGCGCATCTTGGCACTGATGGTATCAGTGCAGCTCTTGTTCAACTGGTCATAATGTGTTTTCTGCTCTGACGTTAAGTTATCATGGTCAATTTCAGCATCCACAGCACTAATTTCCTGCAAGAGCTTGTCAAACTCTGCATGGGTCTTGGCATTTTCCAACTTCTGCTTTATGGTATAGAGCTTTTTGATTTGCGTGGTGTTGGTGGCCTCGATTGCTCTTTTCTGTTTTTCGTATTCTTCCTGTTCGAGCTGTGCAATGTCCGTAACTACTGCACCAAGTCGATTATGGTACACATGAATGTCGTTGATGATGTCATCCGTAAGATCTGCATTTTCTTCATAAAAAGAGAGAACAAGATTTGCTTGGTCTGCAAAACTCTTACGTTCATCGGTACGAGGCAATTTTTCAGCCAGCATCAGCAGGAAATCCAAATAGGCATTTACGCACTCCGAGTCTCCCGGAGCTTTATTCACCATGTTGCGTCCAATCAGCAATGCTTCCTGAATTTTACCGGCATCCTTGTATTCATTGAACATCGGATTCATAGCAATTTCCTTTCATTCCAAATCCCAGTTGTAGAGGTCACGAAACCATTTCCTTACAATGGGATATGCTCGAAAAAATTCTGAATACCTTTCGCCGCAGTAAGCGAAGTTTCAATTTGCTCAATATCGTAACTATCGACAGTTGTCTGCAACCGTTCCACATAAGCAGTCCACGCCTGATCGAGCTGCTCGGCTGCTTGGTCAAATGCAGTTTCCGTCTGCGCCCAATATTCATTGATGGCTTTTCTGTACTGGTCAGTAACACCTTTTTCTTCATAAGCATTCACCAGCTTTTTAGCGACACTCTTTTCCCAACCGCCGCCAAAAAGTTTCATAATGCCCAGTCCGGCACTAATCAGCGCACCTGCCACAATACCAATCGGGCCAAGGAAATTGGCAAACAACGCAATCTGACCACCTATGCCAAAGAGGAAAGCCCAGCTTCCAAAAGCAAATGCTGCATCAGCAGCTAGAAAAGCTCCCAGTCCTCCGATAATTCCGATTTTAGCAAGTGAAGATGCAAACGCATAACCAGCATCAAAGTCTGCATTAAGATTTGCTTCTTGAAACGAAGCCTGAACACCCTCCTGATAATCGCTCACATATTCTTTGACTTTCACAGACAACTGTTCCGATCTCTCTTTCAGCAAATCGGAACATTTACTTTGCATTTCATCCTGCAACTGGCTTGCAAATTGCTGAATGTCCTCTTTTTTATTTTTGATACCCTTGGATTTGATTCTTCGTGTAATCTCATCAACGGTCAGCACCGATGTGCAATACTTTGTGCATTCATTCAGAGATTCCCCGCTGAGAGAATGAATCAAATCTTTGATTTCACGCTTTTTGTTATCGTTCTCAGCAGTTCGTTCCAAATCAGAATTCTGAATATCTTTCAAAAGCTCAACGTATTTCTGCCGATCTTCGACAAGTGCCTCGTACTTTTGGATTTCAGCTTCCAAATTCGGCTCTTTTCTGGCAACATACGCCCGAACCGATTCTTTGCATTCCGTATCAACGATTTCGGGAATTGTCTCCAGAACAGCTTCTAGGTTATTTCTAAATTTTTCGCAGAGCGCAGGAATATCAGTTGTATAAGTAAAGAAGCGGCTCTGAATTACAGCGGGAGAATAGTCATAGCCAGATTCTTCTGCACGGCTTTTCCAATAGCTGTCCGACAGCGTAGACATATATCGCTCGCAGCCACTCTTCAAAATATTGGCAAGAGAAATTTCATTGCCATTATCAACAGAATCTGCATGAGAAGCTACAACAAACAGGTTTGCCAACGGTTTAAGACCATTTTCGCCTTTTTTCTCTAAAACAGGGAGCGTACGGACATTGTTCTTCAGATATTCAATATCTTCAATTCTCAAAAAACCACTTGCCAGCGATAAGTAAATCAAAACATCTGCGTGTGCCGCAGTCTTTGCCGTAATAACATCATCACTTGCAGTTTCCGTTCCATAGCCCGGCAAGTCGATAATATCACAGTTCAAAAGAATCGGAGCATCAACGAAAACAACTGCGGAACCAGCCTCCGTCTTTAATCCACCGCCTTGGCGAGTAGAATAGGTTTCCAGAAGGCTTAAATCTCCTCCGGCAACCTTCCACTTTTCGCAGTATTTTTCATCATAAAGTCGTTTAGAATTCCAAAATTTCTCGTTGCCGCATTCTCTTTTGAAAATCCATGCTTCATCATGGATGAACGCAGGACGATCTTTAATGTGCTTTACATAAACTGCCGTTGAAGTAGTCGGTGTCCATTTCGCTGGCATTTTTTCAGCACCAATCAGTGAATTGATGAGAGTGCTTTTCCCGGTGTCCGAGCGGCCCACGATAGCCACAGTAGGTTTAACGAACTTCGACATGATGCCGATTTCAAGGTCGTCTATGTAATTTTTTTGCATATCATCGGGAATATTCATCTGTTCCAGCGCAGAATTAAGATAGCCTGACAAACTCTTTTTGGTAAAGTTCGTTTTCTCCCAAGTATCTTTTGCACTGATAGGTTTGACCCGCGGCTTTTCATAAGAAAGGATCGTATTGAAGTCCAACCCAGACTTGGTTGCTATTTTGACAATCAAGTCCATATCAGGTTTCCCGGTCTTATCGAGTTCCTGAACTTCCTGAATACTGATTCCGTAGAGATTTGCAAATTCCTCCTGCGTAAGTTTGAGCTTATCACTCCGTAATGATTTGAAATCCATATCGAGGCTCCTTTACGTTATTTTTCTCGTTCAATTACAAGCTTTCCCGGCGTGTAAAATTGAATTTTATACCAAGACAGTTCTTCGCCTATCGGGTTCATAAAGTGATTCACAACTGGCCCAAAACCCGTTACAAGCATCTTTCCAAGTGGATTTGCTTTCAAATCCACTCCATATTTTTTCTTTACCGTATCCGCGTACGATGTTACAATCGTGATTTCCTGTGCCTTTTCTTTCAGAGCATTGCGCAGTTCCGTCTCATTTGCTACCATCTTCATAAAACAGCCTCCTTAATATTGGTTGTTCATCCGTTCGATTTCCTGCTTCATCTCCTGCACCAGCGTTTCCGGCGCAGTTACCTTGACTTTGCTGCCTTGACTGAGCAGCCACATTTTCACGCCCGTTCCAAAGACTTCGGCTTCAATAGAGCAAACACCCTCTTTTTCATCTACGACTTTTGCCATCGGGAACTTGTCCAGCACAGCCTCCACCGATGGGCCATAGTAGTTGAAGCTGATTTTCTGCGGCTCTCCGCCGAACATGAACTGAGTGCGGTTCTTATACTCGCCTTCTTTGAAGCGGTCTTTATAGGGTACAGAGAACTTTTCTCCTGTTTCCTTGATGGAATGTATCCTATCAAGCCGATAAATGGTTGGATAAGGATCGTTCTTTTTGTGGAAAGCCTCTCTGGTGGAGTGATCTGTGATAACACCCATGAGATAGAAATAATACTCTGAAAACATCAACCCAACCGGCTCAACAGTCCGTTTTACGATCTGACGGTCTTTCAACTTTTGATATTCGATTTCCAGCACCGACTGATTTCGGATGGCCTGTGCCACCATCCACAGATTATCCGGGTCAATGGCTGCATGAGCTGGGTCGTGATAGTTGAACAGTTCATTGCTGATAAACCACTCAATGTCGGCTTTTTCTTTCTGCGACACACAAAGGTTCAGGATGATTTGCAACTGCTTCTCGACCTGCTCTTTGGTAAAAGCTCGGCTTTCCAGCAGAATCTTGCACAAGGCCAGAACCTCACCTTTGGAAAGCTGCTCGATCTCCTGCGTGACTAGACTGTAGCCGTTTTCCTTTTTGTCGTACTCGATCTTTCGTACAATGCCTTCTTTGGCGCACTGTTCCGAAAGAAAATCACGGATACTGTCAATGTCTCTCTGAATAGAGCGGACGTTCACATGGTACTGCTCTGCGGCTTGTTGCTTATTGATGAGCTTACCGGAAAGGAAATCCTGATAAAGTTCCAACACACGGGTCGTTTTTAAGGTATCTGCTGTCATTGGCTTGTCCTCCTCTTTGGTTCAGCCTCATTATAACAACCGTGGTGGACAGGCATTGTCTATCTTCTTTTTTGTCTATCAAAAAGTTTTTGGCTCTAAAATCTGTGCGAGATTTCTAAAAAGGGTTTGATTGCTACGATATATACTATTGAAAGTATACGACTAATGCAATTAACGGTCAAGCCTTGGAACAATAAAATCGTAAGTAAGCACTACGATTTGTACAAGGAGGCCGAACCATGGAACGAGAGAAGCCCACATTTGATATTTTAGGGCGCATTGAGCAGGAGCGCCTTGCTCGTAGCTGGTCTGAATATGCCCTAGCAGAGAACTCCGGGCTGACCCAATCCACCATCTCAACATGGCGGAGAAGAAATCTTCAGCCGAATGTTGCTTCTATCGAGAAAATCTGTGCAGGCTTCGGCATTACCCTCTCTCAGTTCTTTCAGGAGGAGGACTCAGTTTATCTGACGAAGGAGCAAAAGAAGCTTCTTGATCTCTGGGCTAAGCTCTCTCCTGTTCAAAGAGAGACAGTTACTAAAATGCTGTGTGCTTTCCTATATATAGAGGAAGAACCCTGAGTTTCAACTGCATATTGCCAGATAAAAGCGGCCAAGCCTCAAAAAGCTTGACCGCTTTATCCTTTTGAATAATAGGGTTTAGGTACAGGATTCCCGGATTTTTGCCAGATCACTGTTCAGCAGCGTTTCATGTTCCAGAAGTTCTTTCTGGACAGCAAGTAGGAAATCTCTGTTGTCATAGAGAATCTTATAGGCTCTGCGGTAAAGCTCTTCCAGTTTTGCTGATTTAATTGCTTCATTATAGGAAAGTCTTGGTTCAGACAATCTATTTTCGCTAGGTTCAACTCCTGAAAAACCTCCACCAGCAAAGTGACACAGCCAGATATCCAGAAGCTGGTCTGCTTTCTTAATATCAGCCGCTGCACGAATGTCCATGATTCCATAGATCAAAGCAGTTCCCGCCTTGCCTGCCAAGGTTTTTATGATCTCATCCTGAAATTCTTCTTCGCTCTTAGCATAAACAGCAAACCCACTCTCCATACCATCAATAGCACCATGACTTCCGCGAATTGTAATAATCCCAATGCTACCAGAATGCAGAACCTCTCCCACAACAGCATGCGCAGCCTCGTGCACGGCAATCATCTGATGTTCCTGCGGATCCTCCTCGCAGTCCGCTTTTCTGAGATTATAGACCACTTTTAAAAGTGCATCTATAATGTCTTCCTTCTGAACATGTGCATGATCACGATAGACACTATTGATTGCCGCGAGATTCATTACCGTTTCAAGCGTTGCACAGCTCACCTGCGGCATAGCCTTTACGATATCAGAGATCTGTACATCTTTCGCCAGATTTTTATCACGAAGATAATAGCTTACAATGTTTTCTGCCGTTTTACCAAGTGGTGGATTCAAATTCAGAATATAGTCAAATCTTCCCGGTCTTAATAAACTCTGCGGCATGTACCTTGTATCATTTGTCGTGGCAATTACAAAGATATCCGCATCGCTTGTCTCGTCAATACAGGCTTGTAAACAAGCCCATTCCGGAGCATAGGGAGAATTGGATTCCACATAAAGGTTCAGATCTTCTAAGAGCAGTATACTCGGTGCCTCTTCTTTTGCAACGTCAAAGATATCTTTCATCTCACCCAGAAATGTATTTCCTTCGTTGATCCTTCGAAAGACAAAGGATTTTCGTCCAGACTCTTCCATCAATATCGATGCCATCAGGCTCTTTCCTAGTCCGGGGGCAGACTCCATCAGAAGTCCTCTTGGCATGGACACCCCTTTTTCTTTATAAGCCTCCGGCCGTTTAAGAACATCTGCTATCTGCCGCAGCGTTTCTTTTATCGAATCGTAACCGATCACTTTTTCATCAAACTTATCCATTGTGCTATCTCCTTTTTTATTTACCTATTTTAGCTCGTCTATTTTGCACCATTTGACCTTTTGCAGTTATCGGAACGCTTCCGTATCGAACGATATCGTCACCATACAATGCAGCTTCTCTTGACTGCCTCATTTGGATATTATTTTGAAGCATCTCGTCGAACTCAGATTTCCACTGATTTGTTACTGACACGAGCATTTTTCTCTCAGCTTCCCACTGAATATGAAACATATTCTGTGTTTGAAACGATACTGCACAAACTGCAAAATGAATATGTACATTAAATCTATCCGCATGAATTCCGTAAGCTGTAATAAAGCCATTCCTTGCATACATACTTGCTATTCTTTCTGCCAGAGATACTACATCCTGTGGCAGAATACAATCCGTTGCCGCGAAAGAAACAATGCGGTGTTTTGCAAACTGCGTAGTTCCTTTCTGTCTTCTCCTGACTGCAAAAAGCATCAAGTGATAAACTGCGCTCGGATCACACAAATATTCATTGGGAATCATCGCTGGCTGACAACCTGCTAAGGTATTTGTTATAGTATTCGCTCTTTGACTATCTTCTGCTGTTTTATCTAATCTAAGAATATATTGCAATAAATGTTTTAAGTCCTCCAAAGTTTCATACTTATCATTTTTGAGTTCGATATAACACATACCTATGAACCTCCTCTTTTACTCCTTCCCAATTTTTTTCACTCGCATAATTTCCAATATTAGATATGATTTCATCAACAAGGTCTGCATCTATTTCAGTAAAGTAGATTGCACTCTTAAATACTTCTGTTGCTTTTTTACCAGTTTCATCCATTCTCTGTTGTAGATGAATTTTATCTTCAGCGGTCAATCGTATATTAACAGTATCTCCCATTATAATTGCCTTCTTTCTATCCATAGAGTTTCATGCGAACAAATTCAGAAAAAACAAAAATAAAATATTATTTATGACGGCATCCGCCTCCCCTTAGCAAGAATAGCCAAATGTATATACACTACACATTCGGCCATTCTTGTGCGACCGTTTGTACTACAACTATTCCATTCGGCCGCTTTATTCTAATGTTAGTGCCTTTAATAAAGATCAACTTCTACCTTCCTTCTGCTCCATGCATTATTTAGCATTAACACTGGATTATCTACATGTGCATTCCTCTATCAAACATTATTTTCAAGCAACAGAAAACCCACATGGAGTCATTATCCATGTGGGCATTTTTCGTATTACCATCCAGTAGCTTTCATATGAGCTTCCTGCACAATATATTCTTGTACTGCTCTCTTAGGAATTTTCCAAACTCGACCGATCCTCATAGCTTTTATTTTTCCCGACTTCAAAAGCTTATAGGTGGTATTCATACCACATCCCAGCATATCGGCAACTTCTTCCGGGGTTATCAGAGTATCGTAATAATCAAACATAACGGCCAATCCTCCTTTGATGGTTTACTATACTGTTGCCGAATGTCAAATCATACCAGATACAGAGAAAGGGCAACCACTTACGTGGTTGCCCTCTTTTATGCCTAATACCCTGTTATATAAATACTGTTCCTACAGTTCTAAAAAAGAACTTTTCCCCGTTCAACTAGTTTGACTAGTTTTTTAGTCATTTTAGTTCCGGATTTTTTTTAGAAGTGTCGGAAGTCTCTAATAAATTGTACTTTTCAAAGCTATCTCTAGCAATTTTATCTCTATTGGTAAGCACTGTTCTTTTTTCTATTCCAAGTTCAAAATTCATCAACCCTCCCAAATTCAATTTGCCTAGTCGAACCTTTAGCACCGTCCTTTCGGCCCATGGATCACACATTATTTCAGCTTTATCCATAACCTGACATAATGTTATCAGTGTCATTTGATTTGCTGAAATCTTTTTAGTTCGTCCATCCACTTTCATTCCACAAGCAGTTAATATACTTTTCATTATATTAGGAGATTGTTTTCCTGATATAACAAGTGTAAATTTATCATCCGAAAATATCTCAACCCTAAAATCACTTAATGAGAATCCTTTCTCCCAATTTTCAAATGCCAAGATATCTTTTTGAAACAAATCGCCCTCATTCTTTTGGTTTTCTTCAAAAATCTCCCTTAATCGACTCACTTCATTTTCTCTTGCCACTTTTATTGCATTGAGCTCTTTTATCTCATCTAAAATGCCATCAGATGTCATCACTGAAAAATATATTTCCAGCTTTTTTCCTTTGCTTTCAGGAACCTTGTATTTTATTTTTCCGCATTTCTTACTTTCATTGCATTTGGCTACTTTGGGAAATTCTGGACGAATATATGGAACGCCTTCCGTTTCAATGCTACATAAATATTGATTTTCCTTATTATATTTTTCACAGTAAAAGAGAATGTTCATAACAGCCCAAATATGTTCGCCAATATTTGGTGCGTTAAGATCAAGTTTTATTTTATTTTTTTCGTCAAATGCTGCCTCATAATATTCCTTATATCTACTTTTCACATAATTACATACAATCTCATATGCCATCAAAACTTTATCTTTTTGTGAAATTTCCTTCTGCTTCTTTTGCAGGACACTACCTGCGTATTCAACAACATAAATCATCATGCTTTTTAATGTAGCGCAGTAAATATTCCGAAAGCCGATGCACTGTTCCTCGTTGCCAAATTTGAACTTCCGCACATAAAACCCTATCGGAACAATCGTCCTCCCCAATAAGTCAATTTCTGTTCCATCTCCATCTTCTAATGCAGAAATACTTTTGGCATGAAAAACACACTCATACGCAAGCTCTAACATTACCTTTTCAGCTTTATCTGTATCTTCGACTTTTCTCATTGAAACTTCTGTGATTTCTCTGCATAAAGTTTCATATATCTTTTTTATACTTCTTTTTTCATTAGCGTTTATTTTCTTAAAATTTGCAACATTTTCTTCTTTTTCTGCTAGTTTTAGAATGTTCCAACTTATGCTATTTGTTCTCTTTTTCTGCTTTGAATCCGACTTGCCGTCAGCACCATTTTCTTGTGCCGAATTCGCCTCCAATTCAACTATTTTTTTCATAAGTGATTTTAAAATTTTCTTTTTATGTGTGCTTTGTGGCAATTGGATTGGCAACCTCAAGTTTTGCTCATAGTCATCCTTACTTTTTCGAACATTTTTAGCAATCTTTTTTATTTTATTTGATACTGTTCTTTTCATCCTCTCATAACATTCAAACGTTTCTTCCTCTTCACCACTTTTCATATCAAGCCACCGTTGTAATTTCGAATCATACTCGTCTTCAATAATTTCATCTGCCAAAAGGTATTTTAATGAAAACAAGACAATTGCAATCATATTAGAATATACGGCTTGCACGATGTTGTCTTTATCGCTGCAATATGCTTCAAATAAATTTTTAGGCCACACTGCTTCCAATATCTGTTCAACTACTTCAACTTGCCTTTTTTCTTCGGTTTCTGGTGTTTCCTCCCCAATGATATCCAGCAGTAAATCGAACTGCTGTACATTTTTTGAAAAATCAATTCCCGTACGCCTTTCAATGCTATTTTTACTTTCTTGGAGTTCGTCTACAGTTTTATAGAGAGTCAGATTGTCAATGCCATTCATACCGCTTAATTTTCCTTTCTAGAGCTCCTGTTATAGACTTGAGACGTCACCAAAGATTGTTAATCGCATATCAATCTCAAACAATACTGTTTTTACATATTTACACCCACTCAATGTAAATTCACCCCATTTGTCCCAGTTGTCAATGTGTTATCCTATTTACAGAAGAAAGCCTTCAGCCTCTTCTTCTCCGTCCCTTGACAACTAAATTAGCGAGCAGCATATCCCCGGAAAGTGACCGGACAAACTGCCCGCAGTCCGCCATTCATCCTATATGAAAGGAGCCTCGCTATGAATTCCTTAAATAATAGCGGCATGATTTCCGCCATTCAAAAACCTGATGGAAGCCCCTACGATGATTCAGCTACACCCACTCCGCCACAAAAAAGAATCGTTCGTTCCAAATCACAAACTATTACGCCACAGCAGTTCCCACCTAACTATATACCATCTGCATCTTTGAACCAACCGCAGCCATCGTTCTCGCCTTACTCCCAACAATCTGTCATGCAGGCTCAACCCAGTGCTGCTTTTCAAAACAATCCTGTTGAAGCCAAAATTCAAAAGCTGCAAGAGGAATGGGAGAGCGATGTCCAGAAAGCTTTCAGAAAACAGCGACTTCGATTTGATAACTGTGCTTTAGTTGAGGACTTTCAGGGTTGTTTAACTTACCAGTGCAGCAATGGGGAAAATACTATTGTAAAACCATTTAGCCCTTGCCGAAATCTACGAGCGCAAAAAATCATAGAACATGACACAAAAAAAGAATCCATCAAATATACGTTCGATACTCCTACAGGAGAACACAAAAGCGTCATAGTCGATGCTACTTGCAGTGCCCTGCACCGTTACAATTTGCTACGCGACAACGGATTTATTGTCATCGCACATCTTCTTCCTACCGTTTGTGGCGAGCTGATTGCCCGGTATACCGCAGCTACATGCGATTCCATTCCACCACAGATAAAATACTCTCCCGGATGGTATTTTTCTGAAAAGCACTGGGGATTTCAAGAGAGTGAATGGGTTGACCTTAATACTGTGCTACTGAGCTTCACGATTTCACCCACACCCGATGTGATAATGTACCAGCTTGTATCACTATACGCAACCCTTCAAGGGCGATTACCCTCTAAGATGTGGATTCGTCGCCCACTCTGCATACTGACCCATAAGTATCAATGTACAGATTTGAGCATTGATAAAACACCCCTCATCTTTAAGAAGAAGCTAGAAAACTTACGTGACCGCCCCATTATATGGATTCGTGCTGAAGACACAAGCTTCAATGAATCTGCCAATGCTTACAGTCGTGATAAGAATTATCAAGCACTTCTGGATTCCATGCAAAGCAGTCAAAAGCATCCGCTGTATATAGTTGTCTCCGCCGATCTTACCCCACGGCAACGAACCTTTTGTTTACCAATACAAGATTTTATCGAGCCTTGTACTGGGGCTGGGTCTATCAATTCTGTTGGATGCCTGATAAAGTCGATTCTGAATAATGCGGATGCGTTCAATTCAGAAGTGGAGCGATGTTTCATTGAAGCTTCCAATAAATATGGTGAAGATTGTTCTGTGCAACAGGAAATTGCAACGTTATCTGCAATAGCGTCCATTATAAGGTGGCACTACTCTATACAGATACCTCCTCAAACTTTTCCGATTTGTTGTGACGATAGTCTTAAGACATACGCCTGCTACTGGGATAAGCTCAACGATGGCAACATCCTTGCACCTTTCCGAAACGCACTCTATGCCTCCCGGCGAAGCAATATGATTTGTTTTCGTTCACTCGAAGATGTCGATATCAGCTTTGACTGTCAAAAGGAGATTCTCTATGATGATACCTATTATTATACATCGACTGCCCTTTTGAAAAAAATCATCAAAGCACATCTCTCGTCCTACATGCCGTCCGATGTGCTCAATCGTCTGAAAACTGCCGGCGTGCTTTCTGGATCAGTCCCGAAAACTCTTACCCTTGCACCAAACGAACCGAAAGATTTTCGCTTTCGGACACTTCTAAGAAGCAACCTGCATCAACCCGGAAGTCGTAACCTTGCTGAAATCTAAAAATAAAAAGGAGTTTGATTATTATGCCTATGCTCTCAGAGACCTATATGGGAAAGTACTACGAAGGAGATCAAGTATTTTCTGCTTGGACAAGAAGTATTCCAGGACAGGATAACGACTCTTATGTCATCCTCGGTGAATCTGGCTATG
>ENA-OOZG01000729-OOZG01000729.1-human-gut-metagenome-genome-assembly--contig:-NODE-729-length-25983-cov-3.536640_pt1 | contig 25983 bp, 34 predicted proteins | sample MGYA00241706_ERZ501384 | MGnify/ENA primary metagenome ERZ501384 (study PRJEB25962, sample SAMEA2042742) | human gut metagenome | biome: human gut; feature: human-associated habitat; material: faeces...
CCCCTTAAATTCTTGGAGAGCAAATTCACCTAACCCCATCCAAATTTATTGCGCCTTTTTAATTGTTTTTTTATGATTACTTATCATATTAAACGTTAATAGAATAAAATTAAGATATATGAAATTAGATGATACATGTGAGAAAGTATAATTACTGAATAATTTATATAGAAAGTATCTTCCAACTTAATCCAAAATTATCATTCCATCATTTTTGGTGTTAAAGCATTGATGATGTGGTTCTAAAATGTTAGATAGACACTTTGTTTAATAATTCGTGCAATTGTTCATCTGTAGTACAGTGTTTCAATTCTTTACTTAAATCATCGTTGGATGCAATACGCATGATTTTTCTGAATAAATAACTATATTTTTTAGCATCCTTATCATTTATAGCAACTAATATCACTAAATCAGTATTTTCATTATCCCAAAGAATAGGAGTTTCTAAATGAATTAAGCTTATAACAGATTTTTGTACGAAATCTTTGGATCCATGAGGAAGCGCGATACTTCGTGCTATGTATGTGCTGCTTGATTTCATTCTTTGTAGTACGGATTCATAAAACTCATCAGTTACATAACCGTGTTCGAATAAGTCTTTGCAATAATATTTTATTAAGGATTCTTGAGTAAATACCTTAGTTGTATGGTAAAACAATAAATAGTTACTGATTACATGAGAGTCAATATTGACTTCATTTTTTATTTGGAATAGAGAGTGGCGTATTAATGAGTGATCGTAAGATGTGAAATTCTTTGAGATATTTACAATATTATCTTGATTGTATTTATGGCTGGTTGTATTTAAAATGAGTGAAAAATCCGAAGGGTTCAATTGTTGAATATTAGTTTCTCTAAAAATATTGGATATTTCAATTTCTCGGAAATAAGATTCAATAATATTCTTTAAAAATATTTCAATAGAAAGTCCTTCATTACAGATTAAAGCAGCATTAATTCTTTTAATATTGGATGGCCTATTTACTGCAGCAATGATATGTAGGCATATATAACCTAATTCATCGGAATCGAATATGATATTTTCAATATCTTCTAAATCTTCAATTGTTGTCATAACAGCCATATATATTTCAGTATAGTTTTCTTTTATCTGATTTAATAATGGGTTTTTGTTAGACATTCCATGTTTGATTCTATGAATAGCTGGTCGTAAGTGATTTAATAAGTTTTGACGTAATTCAAAGTCGTTTGTTAGTTCAAAATTTAATCGAATGCTTAGGATTCGTAGGAACATTTCTAAAACTTCATTGTTATTTGTATCAGTTGCCTCATTCTTTTGTTTTCTGGCACTTAAATATAATTTTGTAATATAAATGATTTCAGCATCAGAAAGGAATATTGAAAAATCCTTTTCCATATAAATTTTTGTCAAAGAAGCATAATAATACTCTTGTGAATGGGTATCAACTTTATTATCCAAATTAACATGCAAGTTCTTTGAACATCGAATGTAGAGAATGGTAAATTCTAAAAAAATCATATTATAATCTTCATCAGTGAAAAAGGAATTCATTACTTTTTCTGTGATATTCATAATATCAAATAATTTAGAAATATCTTCTTTTCCGATAAGATTTTTAATAATAGATTCAGTTTGTTCAGTCAGCCTTTCAATATTTTTTAGCTGTTTTTCTTTAGGTGTATATAGTGTTGTTAAATAATGATAAAACATATTGCGGATATCCTCTTCATCCCCATGAAGCTTATAACCATTTTTTTTGTTGGCTTTTAATTTAAGTTTATATTTTTCGATGAATTTCTCGATTTCTTTGATATATTCAGAAAATTTAGATAAAGAGATATAAAGATTTTCACAGTAATCTTGCGCATTGAGATTTTCTGAATATAGTAAAGAAAACATAATATAATCTATATCCGTTGAATGTGAAAAAGGCACTGTACCTGTATCACTTAATTTAGATCGCAATATAAAATAGTCTTCTTCGTTAACAAGTAAACAAATTCCTTTATTGGATTTTTTATCAAGAGAAGCAGGATAGATAAATTGCAAGAATTTAGGAGAATTTAGGTAATTATGCACTGTTCGTGATACTTCCATTTGAGTTGAAATGGATTTAACAGTAATGTATTCATTTTTGTTATCTAATAATACATTTAGTAATTTTTGAAATTTATTTTCCAACATAAGAGTCACCTTTTCCAATATATTCCACTTATAGTATACCAAATAAGCGTTAGACTAGTCTTTCTTTTTTTTGCAACAATTAGGTAGATTTATGCAAAAATTAGAGAGATGTTGCTCTTTATTGTTGAAGCTTTTTTCCGCTATGATTTCTGCGTAAGGAGGAAAGACACAAAATGAAAAAAAATATGAAAAAAATTGCTTATTGCATACATCATACACATTGGGATTTGATATGGTACTTTTCAGCACAAGATGCAACAGTTCAATTTTCGTATAATATGAAAGAAATGTTAGAAGGCTTTCGTACGGGGCGTATTACCAATTTCTTTCTAGATGGGCAAACAGTCCCAATTGATGAATACATAACTCTTCATCCAGAAGATGAAGATTATGTCAAAGAGCTGATTAGTGAGAAGAAATTAGTAATTGGACCATTTCAATCCCAATTAGATTGTTTTATTTGCAATGGTGAATCAGTGGTAAATAATTTGAGGCTAGGTATTAAAAGAGCTAAAGAATTAGGAAATGTATCAAAAATAGCTTATTTACCTGACTCATTTGGACATTCCTATGATTTCCCGAAAATATTCAATCAATTTGGAATCAAAGACTTTGTTATTACACGAGGTGTTGGAGATCATTATGGTTTAGGTAGTGAATTTTACATGGAGTCAAATGATGGAAGTCAAATTCTAGTTTATACCATGATTGCTGGATATGGATATGGATGCTATCCTTTCAAAAATAAAACGCTATTTGATGGGAGTGCTACAGACTACAATAAAATTAGTGTTCATTCTTTAATTGATCGTTTATTAGACTATTCAACAATTGAAAATGAATTTGTATTTCCATTAGGTTTTGATCAAAACCCAGCAATGCTAGATATACCTAAACGAATATCTGAATACAATAATCAGCAAGATGAAATTGAGTTTAAACAAACAACTTGGGAAAAATTCTTTAACACAATTAGAGAAAAAGGAAAAGATATTAAAACACATAAAGATGAATTATTTAGTACACAGTATCATCGTGTTCACAAATCTATTTTTTCTGCTCGTGCGGATGTAAAAGCTCTTCAGGATATGTGTGAACGTTTACTGACTTATGAGTTACAGCCTCTGATGTCAATGTTAGATTCACTAGGAATTGAATATGATCATGGGTTGATTGATAAGGCTTGGGATGTATTACTGAAGTGTCAAACTCATTCTTCAGCAAACTTAACGGACGAAACCAACGATTATATTGAAAGAGAAACAAAAAATGCTTTGCAATTAGCTCAATCTTCAATGATTTATTTGATGAAAATAGTTTCTTTATCAACTGAAAATGAACAAAATGAAATTCCAATTTATGTTTTTAATACAGTACCTTATGCGCTAAAGCGAATTCAAAAAATGAAGGTATTCTCAAGGACTCCAAATTTCAGTATTTATTCTGAAGATAAGAAACTTTCTTTCACTGTTGTAAATACAGTTAAGAAAAATTGTGGCGTTTTGAGAAAAAATATTGATTTAATTGATGATTCAAAATTCTATTATGAATCAGACATCATTTTAGAAACGGAAGAATTACCAGGAATTTGTTATCGTAAATATAGTGTTGTAGATGAAAAATTAGGAATGAAGTTAGTTCAGAATTATGATCGTTTTATCGAGAATAAATACTATAAGATTCATCTAAATGAAAATGGTCTGTGTATTGAAGACAAGTTGTTAGGCAAAAAAATTGAAAAATCATTATGGATTGAAGAATCAGGAGATGAAGGGGACAGCTTTGATTATTCTTATCCGAATCATGATTTGAAAATAACTGATGATTTATCTGTATCTAAGGCAACTTATCATGTGAGTGATGAAATACAGTGGGTGGAAATCAATGGAAATTTAGAAATACCATATGATTTAAATTCAAGAAAGTTGAAAAAGCTAAATTCTAAATTAGAGTATTTCATCAAAATTGAATTATATAAGGATTCAAAAATCATTCATGTTTCTGGTCATATTAAAAACGATGCCGAACAGCATCGAGTTAGATTTGTAATTAAAGGCAATAAAAAACAAGATTATTCGTATGCGGGAACTCAATATGGAATTGTAAAACGAGAAACAAATCCGAAAGAATTGACAGTATGGAAAGAAGAAAACTGGTTTGAAGAACCAAGCCCTACTTTCCCGATTTTAAATCATGTGACTCGAGTTGGAGATATAATTACCACTCTATATACACGTGGATTAAAAGAGTATGAGTTTGTAAATGAAGGAAATAAAGATATAGCATTAACCGTATTTAGAAGTTATGGTGCAATGGGATATCCTGATTTAAATAGGCGCCCTGGAAGACCAAGTGGGTTAGATTATATGGTATTCGAAACTCCAAAATGTCAAATGAAAAAAGACAATAAATTCGATTTTGGAATATCTTATTCTGATCAATTGGATTTTAATCAAATTAATAAAGAGTATGTATTGTTTGCATCAGATTTGGTGTATTATCAGAAACAAGATTTTGACAAATCGTTAAATCCTATTTCTTACTTCCCAACAAACCCATTAGAGAAAGTACTTCCTTCAAATTATGACTTTATTTCTTTGGGAACATCTAATGTTGGTTTTGGAAGTCTGGTAAAAGCGGATAATTCAAATTCTTATATTTTGAGAATCTATAACAATAATGATCAAAATGAAATTGAAATGCCTTTGATTAATCTAAATAGTTATACATTATCTACTATTGATTTAGAGGAAAATAAAACAGATAAAAATCCATTAAGTTCTTTAAATAAAGGAGAATTAAGAAACATACAATTAACAAAGGAGGCAAAATAATATGAAAGTTATTGGTGTTTGTGCTTGTCCAGCGGGTATCGCTCATACTTATATGGCTGCAGAAAATTTAGAAAGAGCCGCTAAGAAAAGAGGATATGAAGTAAAGATTGAAACAGATGGTTCTGCAGGAGTTGAAAATAAATTAACAGAAGAAGATATTCAATCAGCAGACTATATCATTGTTGCGGCAGATACAAATGTAGAGACAGAACGCTTTAGAGGTAAAAAGGTGTTAGAAGTATCTGTAACAGATGCAATTCGTAACGTTAAAAAGATTTTTGAAGCTATTGAAAATGGTGAAGTAGATATTTATTAAATATAAAAGGGAGAAAGAATATGAATACTAAAAAATTCTATAATAATTTGATGTCAGGTGTTTCGCATTTTCTTCCATTCGTTATTGGTGGAGGTATTCTGACAGCAGTTGCATATTTGCTTGATTTTGCAAATGCATCTGCAGCAACTTTTGGCTCTAGTACACCATTATGTGCTTGGTTATTAGAAGTTGGAGGAATTGCCATGGGATTTATGTTCCCAATTATGGCTGGTTATATTGCGTTTGCTATTGGTGATCGTCCAGCATTGTTGCTAGGCATTGTAGGTGGTCAGATGGCTGCTAATGGTGGATCAGGTTTTTTAGGAGCAATTGCTGCTGGATTCATGAGTGGATATATTATATTGTTATTAAAGAAGCTATGTGCTAATTTTCCACGTTCTTTAGAAGGGATTAAGACTTTATTGATTTTCCCAATTATTGGGTTACTATTAGCTGCGGTGGGTATGGAATGTGTCAATTTTGTCGTATCTCCTGTTAATCAGGGATTAACTAATTTCCTACAGGGATTAAGTGGTTCAAATGCTGTAGTATTAGGTGCGATTATCGGTGTAATGCTTGCTCTTGATTTAGGTGGACCTATCAATAAAACGGCTTATCTTTTCTCAGTTGCTACATTAACAGCTGCAAATGGTTCTCCTGTACCAAGTGTAATGATGGCAGCTTGTGGATGTAGTGGAATGGTTGTTTCAACATCTTGTGCAGTTGCTGTAACTCTATTCCCTAAGAAGTTTAATGAAAATCTTCGCGCAGCAAAGATTGGAGCTTACATTATGGGGCTAACCTTCTTTGTGGAAGGTGCTATTCCTTATGTAATGTCTAAACCAAAACAGATTCTTCCAGCTTTATGTATCGGTGCGGGTGTGACAGGTGCTTTGATTGCCATTTTCGGTGTTACTTTATCAGCGCCAGTTGGGGGATTGGAAACATTACTTTTAGTAAGTAATATTCCTATGTATTTATTAGCTTTTGTTATTGGAACGGCTGTTGCGGTTGCAATCATCTGGTTACTGACACGCAATCAGCCTGATGAAGAGGAATAATCTGATTATGTCAATTATTAATGAAGAGTTGATAGAAATAAATGCAAATTTAAATAACAAAGAAGAGGTTATTACGCATTTTGCAGAGATTCTAGATAATCAAAAAAGATTGAGTAACAAAGACTTATTTATTCATGATGTATACGAGCGAGAAGAGGAAATGTCCACTTCAATGGGATTAGGAGTTGCTATTCCACATACTCAATCTGATTCAGTGAAGGATTCATCTCTTGTCTTTCTTAAATTAAAAAATCCAATTGATTGGGACACAGATAATAATGTTCAATTGATATTTGGTATTGCCGTACCAAAAGGTGATAAACAAAATGAGCATTTAAGAATATTATCTGGTCTTGCTAGAAAATTAATGAATGATGATTTTAGAAATCAATTGGCACATGTTGAAGATAAAGATGATTGTTTAAAAATTTTAGAAGTAATCGAATAATATAAATAATAACAGAATGAAAAGATAAATTTCTTATTACAAAGAAGCAGGGGTTACAGCTCCTGTTTTCTTTTTTATTAACTGGTAATTTGGAAAATGCATATTATATATATTAAGAATAACTTATAGATTTGAGGTATAAAGTATGCAAAAAGCGATTCAAGAAATCATAAAGTTTAATAAAGAAAGAGATTGGGACCAATTTCATTCTCCAGAGAATCTTACTAAATCGATTTGTATTGAAGCAGGGAAGCTTTTTTAGAATGTTTTCAATGGAAGTCTGATTATGGCAAGGAAGCTGTATGTGAAGAATTAGCGGATATTGTGAATTACTGCATTGTAATTGCAGTGATTCATATTTATCGTGGATAGACAATGTTTTAGAAATTAATTTAGAAGCAACAGATAATTTTGACTTTGATTACGATATTAGAATTTGTGACAGTCCTAAAGAAGTAAGAGAATTAATATTGAAGAAAAATAAAATCAATAATAAATCTAGAATGGTTGCGGGTTATTGTTGGAATTGGATCAAAGAAGGAAAGAATAACAGTGATATTCATGACATCCAAATCGGAGATTTTGGAATGTCTTGGAATCTAGGCTCTTCTTCTATTTGGGCAATAGATCCAGAATCTGTCAATGAAATTGGATGTATCCAAGCATGTCAAGGGGTAGAGTTTGATTATGTGGGTGTTATCATAGGTGAAGATTTACGATATGATGACGGTATTATAACGGATTTTACAAAACATACTAGAACAGATCAATCCTTAAAAGGGTTGAAGGGATTATATAAAAAGAATAAAGAAGAAGCTTTAGAAATTACGGATAGGGTTATAAAGAATACATATAGAACATTGTTAACAAGAGGGCAAAAAGGTTGTTACATTTATTGCGTAGATAAGGGCTTGCAAGCATATTTAAAGAAAAGGTTAAAAAAACCTAGCAATTGTTAATAACGCTAGGTTTAATAAAATGACCGTAGATATAGAACTAAGTTTTATATAATTTTAATCTACGATTCTCTTTAAATGCTTTTTTACTGGGGTTTCCTTCGACTCGATAAATCTTTTTATTTTTTGTGTCATAGATGACTGACCATACAGTGTCAGCATCTTTTTCTATCGTACTGACACATAAACCCATGTTTACCAGAGAGGATGTTCTTGGTTAAATTAAGGGAAAACTGGTTTTTGTTTTGTTGGATCGCGGAATATGTGACTTGATATCTTTCATTCGATTTCCAATCATCAATGGAAAGGTTATTGAACTGTTTCATCTCATCAGAATAAAAATTGTTAGTAGATAAAACAAAATTATTTTCTTCGATTGGATTAATAACATGCATTTTTTTATTGTTACATTCTATGCTTGCTATATCACCATATGAATCTGTAATAATTAATACTTGTTGAGATGCAATAGGCAACATTTTTAGATGTTTGATAGCCTCTTTAGTATTCTTACATTTTTCTAAAAGATAACGAACTAACATGCCTGCATTAAATCCACCACGTCGGATTTTGGGATAAACAAAAGTAAGACCAATTGCAAATCCGTGTTCATTGATACCATCTTCCATTTGAACAAAAGTGGTTGTATTTCCGTTAAAAGAGTCAACTTCATTTAATTTATAAATGCAGTTCATATATAATTTCTCCAGTCTAACCAAAAAATCACTGTTTCTTGCAAGTATAATGTTATCTCTATTTTTAAATGCAAAACAAGTACAGTGATTTGTAAACTCAAAACAATACATGCTTGATAAAAAGGTAAATAAATTTTCAAAGGAACTTCTTTGGCCGTCTGCGATTCCCATGATTTTCTCAAGAATTTCAGGATAATATTTTTGATAGATTGGTAAACAGGCCTTTGAAAACTCGTTCTTTTCTTTTGTGATAGAAAAAGTAGGCTGGGTATGATCTTACAAGTAAACCTTCTGGAACGATAGAGTTACATTTGTAAGGATGTGCCAATCTCAGGTGGAACAAGAACCATTTTATTAACAATCATAATTTCAATGGCAGCGGCCATTATAAAACCTAGAAAGAAGGAAGAAAATGTCTAATCCAATGATGTACGTAGCTACAATGATAGAGTATATCCAAATGAATCAGATCAAAGTCATGAACAGTGGAATAAGAGTAAATTAAATAAATGTTAAATGGGAGATTGACTATGCTTCCATGTAGAGATACAGAAAACAATCGCTAATGTGCTAAATGTAGTGCTTGATTGTAGAGTTCACTGCTCCAACAGAAAGACAGGAATCCAAAGTTTGAAAATAATGTACGATTGCTGCATAATGTTGTCAGTTAAGAACCCTCACTGCTTGCGGTGAGGAGTAGTCAGGTTCCTTATGTGACTTTGGCTGTGATGACCTTTCCTACTATATTATATGAAACTAATTCTCAGTTAGCAGGACTTGCAGCGCTAATAGTTGGAATTATTTTGGCATGGAAAGACAAGAGCTTATTTCAAGTATCCATTGCATGTTGTTTAGTCGTTTTAATAATGGTATATATAATATGAAAATAATGCCACAAAAGTGACATTATTTTTTTAGTATATCTATTGTATGTGAACTTGCACCAATGAGCTCTTGTCTTTCACATGTGGCAAGATGATATTTTATGAACAGTTCAAATGTTTCATCATCCATCTTGTTTAAGATAGGACGCATATAATCGCTTGGACCATCAGCGGCAATAATTTGGATTCGTTCTAAACCAACATCTTCATTTAATTGATTAATTGTATCTAGACGAATGTAACTATATAAATCATCTATATTTGTTTGCGTTTGAAATGTTTCATCGAGTTTTTTTGCTGCTAATGATTCTTTGATGTGTCCATCTCGAAAGCCGTGGACCAAGACGCTATATTCATTCATAACGTAAGCTACAAAAATAATTCCACCTTTTTTTGTAACGCGTTTAGCTTCGGATAATGCTTTTAATTTATCTTCATAACTAAATAAGTGGTACATAGGTCCAAATAGTAGGGTGATGTCAAAAGTGTTATCTTGATATCTTGATAAATCTAAAGCGGTTCCTTGATAGGCTTTCACATTGCTTTTTTTAGCTTTTAAAACACCAAGATTATATTTAACAAGTTCAATCGCATCGACTTGACATCCTTCATTACTTAAGGCAACGCTATATCTGCCGGTTCCGGCTCCAATATCCAATATGCGATCTTCAGGCTTTAAATATTTATGGATATATTTCATGCTTGTTGTATATTCAACTTGGCCATGTCTTGATAAGAGTCTTTTATCTTCACAAAATTTACCGTAATAATTTTCTAATTTACTCATGTGTTTTTTCCTCAACTTCTTTAATATAATAAGGTATATGTTTGGATTTTTGCAACGTTTCATGTATGATTATTTGTGGATAAAAACATATGTTTTATGAATGTAGAAATAGATAATAAATAATTTGGAGGTCAACTATGGAAAAAGAATTTAAGGCGATATATGGACAGGCAATGTCGATTGTGACACATAAGCCTAGTCAATACGCAAAGAATATCACATTGCGTTATCCTATGAAATCGACATTCAAAGGGAATAAGATACGTATTTGTTTAGATAACTTTACAGGAAAAGAAGGCGTGGTCTTTGATTCAATTACAATTGGACGAGTTATTAGTGGACGTGATTTAGATCCAACATCCATTGTGGATATTACTTTTAATGGTTCAAAAGGACTTCATCTTGATGTGGGAGAACAATGTTATAGTGATCCATTGGATTTTAAAGTGCATGAACAAGAAACAATCGCAATCAGTTTCTATTTAAAAGAATTCACCCACTTACGCTGTGGCGTATATACACAAGGACCATTAAGTACGGGCTATTTTGGAGAAGGTGATTTCTCTCATGCAGGTATTATGGATCATGCTTCAAGCATGAAGACGCCATGGGTGTTTTTCTTAAGCGAAGTGGCTGTTTTGACAGAACCAGAATATAAAGTTATTACTTGTTATGGTGATTCTATTACTTCGCAGGATTGGCCTGATTATTTACAGAAGTTAATGTGGGAAAATAATAAAAAAGTGTCTGTAGTTCGAAAAGCCGTTAGTGGTACACGTATTTTAAGACAATATTCTTGTGTACAGTATGAAGCATATGGATTAAAAGGAGATTATCGATTTGGTCACGAGATGCATGTGGCTGGAAGTGATACTTTAATTATTCTGCAAGGAATAAATGATATTATTCATCCAGTCGGTGTTGAAAAGAATGAATTTAGACCATGGCAAGATCTTCCGTCAAGTCAGGAATTGATTGAGGGCTTAAGAAAATATGTAAAGCACGCGAAATCATTAGGGATGAAGGTCTATATTGGGACGTTGATTCCGATTGAAGGCTGGCGTACTTATGCATATTTTAGAGAGAACTTGCGTAATGAAGTCAATGAATGGATTCGTACAACGGATGAAATTGATGGCGTAATTGATTTTGATAAAGATATTTGCGATGGACATAAAATGCAAGATGCATTTGATAGTGGAGATCACTTACATCCAAGTGATGAGGGATATGCGCAAATGGCAAAAACCGCATACAATAAAATGTCCATGGAGTAATTCCATGGACATTTGTCATATATGAAAGAAATAGGCAGAAAGAGATAAGTATAGTGAGTAAATGAGGTAACTGCTTATTTCTATATATAGAATAAGGAGAAGAGCTTAAAGTAATCTTAAAAAGAAGGTGAATAGAATGGTACAAATTGGAGTTTATGGCTTAGGTGGTATTAGCCGTCGCGTAATACAAGGTGTTTTGTTTTCACGTAATGCGAATCTATATGCAGTGTGTTCTTCTAGTATAGAAAAAGCGGATGCTTTTAAAGAAGAGTATAGGGCAAAAAAAGCTTACGATAACTATGAGAAGATGTTGCAGGATACAAATATAGATATGATATATATTTGTACGCCAAATTATTTGCATGCCAAACATATTCAGCTGGCATTGGCAAATCATAAACATGTAGTTTGCGAAAAACCAATGTGTGTATCTAGTGAAGAATTACATGCATGCTTTGATTATGCACACCAACAAAACTGCTTTTTAATGGAAGCCCATAAAACGGTTTTCACACCATTAAATCAAAAATTATTTGAAATGATTTCAAATGAAGAAATTGGTGAAATAAAATCAATGGATGCTCAATATGCAACAAAACTGACAGAAACAATTTCAGACTGGCATTTTAACCAGCCAGGATCTGGATGTATGTTTGATATTGGGGTTTACCCTATTTGTTATGCAAATAGAATGGCGAATAGCTCAATATTGAAAGTATCTCGATTTCAGGATGAAGCTTTGATTGAATATGAAAATGGGTGCGTGGCACATATCGCAACAAGCTGGGATGTGGATATGGAAAATACAGCTCATATATATGGTACAAAGGGTAGCGTTACTTGTAAGAATTTTTGGAAGAATACAGAACTTGTAATGAATGATAAAAAGATTGTGGTAGAACAGAAATCGGATTTTACTGGTGAAATCGAACATGCGTGTACTTGTATAGAGAGTGGTTTGATTGAAAGTCCTATAATGTCAAGAAATGCAAGCTTAGAAATTCTTAAGGTCATTGGGGTATGAGAAGAAAAGTTAAATTAAGTAGAATTTTAATTCTTATATTAATTCCTATTTTAATTGTGAGTGGTAGTGTTTATGTGATTTACATGTTGTTTACACAAGAAGAATCGGTAATAGAAGAAAAGAGCTATTATGATTTAAATTTATTTTCTTTGGAAAATGGATTAATGACATATAAAGATTCTTTGTATAAGGTATCCACTGGAATTGATGTATCAAGTCATAATGGAGCTGTTGACTGGGCAGCAGTAAAGACGGATGGAATTGAGTTTGCGATGTTAAGGATAGGTTATCGTGGTGCCCAAGAGGGAATCTTACATGAAGATGAATATTTTAATACAAATATTCAACAAGCTATTCAGAATCATCTTAAGGTAGGTGCTTATTTTTTCTCGAGTGCAATTTCGGCTGAAGAGATTGATGAAGAAGTAGATTTAGTGTTGAATAAAATTAAGGGATATAAGATTCAAATGCCGGTTGTTTATGATATGGAAGAATTTGATCAGGGTGGAAGAATTGATGATTTGTCTCTAGAACAAAGAACGAAGCTGGCCCTACGGTTTTGTAAAAAGATCAAAGAAGCTGGATATCAACCAATGATATATGGAAATATGACTTGGTTATATCAAAATTATGATTTTGAAAGAATATCAAAATATCCGATTTGGCTAGCAAGTTATACAACAAGTTGCCCGATGGAAGATAAATTTGATATATGGCAATATTCAAATAAAGGTCAAGTGAATGGAATAGAAGGAGATGTAGATATGAATATATATCTACAAAAGAAATGATATGATAGATTTTGAGAAATCGCAAAATTAACACAAAGTATATTGAAGGATTTGTAGATGAACTTTCAAAAAAGGGATTTGTTGATAAAACAATAAAGCGTCATTATGGAAATGTAGATTTTTATTTAAACGATTTTTTTGTTGAGAGAAGATGCTTTAACTATGGAAAATGGTTGCAAGGATGAATACTTAAGTGATTTCTTTGGATACTTTTTCATACGTAAGTGTATGTGGAGCACACCGGATACAGTTAAGTCAACAATCGCAAGTCTTAAAAAGTTTTATCGATTATCAAAAGAAGATTATGAAGAATTCACGGATACAATTCGTGTTAATAAGGAATATTGGATAGATTGTTGCAGTGAATATAATGATGGAATAAGTGAATGGTGATTAAAATGGAAATAAATGATGGATATATGCCGTTTAAGGGCTTTAAAACATACTATCGTATTGTGGATGGAGGAGATAAGACTCCATTGATTTGTTTACATGGAGGACCAGGATCAACACATAATTATTTTGAAGTGTTGGATTGTATTGCCAAGACGGGAAGAAAAGTGATTATGTACGATCAACTTGGCTGTGGTAAATCATTTGTAGAAGGTCATGATGAATTGTGGAATCAAGATACGTGGATGGAAGAACTTGAAGCGTTGATGGAGTATTTAAATATTGAATCTTGTCATTTGTTGGGACAATCCTGGGGTGGTATGTTAGCCATTGCCTATGCGATTGAAAAGAAAAGCGTGAGATTGAAGTCTTTAATTCTTTCGAGTACATTATCTTCAGCTTCACTATGGGCAAAAGAACAACATCGTATGATTTCATTTATGTCAGATGATGAGAAACAAGCAATTTTAAGTGAAGACTATGAATCTGATCAATATCAATTGGCTAATGAGCATTATATGCAGCTTCATTGTGCAGGGCCATTTGATGAAGATACGCCAGAATGTGTTAAAAGAGAAAAGAAAGCTGGGACTCGTGCCTATTTAATTGGTTGGGGACCTAATGAATATACTCCGCTTGGAACTTTGAAGGATTTTGAGTATACAAATCGATTGAACGAAATTCAAGTTCCGGCACTAATAATAAGTGGAACGAATGATTTATGTACACCATTAGTTGCCAAAACTATGTATGATGGAATTAAAAATGCAAAATGGCATTTAATGCCAGAATGTCGTCATATGTGTTTTGTGGATGATCATGATACGTATTGTCACAATTTAGAGGATTGGTTAGCGTCTGTTGATTAAAAACAGATGCTTTTTTACATGTTTTGAAAAAATAGGTGTATTTTTATTGTTTAAAACAATATTTGTGACCCACTGACATCAGTTGTCACAGTTATTTTTTGGAAACAGTTAAAAAAATAAAAAATAAAACGTGTTAAAACACGATAAATAAGGGCTTTAAAAGAATTATTAAATTTTTTTAATTTAGGGGTTGAATGCATGAAATATATGTGTTAGAATACAGTAGCTTGCGATGAAGTGCGAGGTTGCTGACCCACTGAGAACCGTTGTCATGGGTGTGGCCAGGTAATTCGCATGGAGCATGTTTATCTAGAATAAACGAAAGGAGTTAAACATGGCAAAAAATACTATGAGAATTCGCTTAAAGGCGTATGAGCACAGAATCTTAGATGATAGTGCAAAGAAAATTGTCGAAGCTGCGACAAAACACGGAGCTAAAAAGGTTGTAGGACCAGTTCCATTACCTACTGAAAAACAGGTAGTAACAATTCTTCGTGCGGTTCACAAATACAAAGATTCACGTGAACAATTTGAAATTCGTACGCACAAGCGTTTGATTGAGATTGTTGCACCAAACAAGGAAACGATTGATTCTTTACAAAGACTTGAACTTCCTAGCGGTGTCGACATCGAAATTAAACTTTAATGGAGGTGTCAATGATGAAAGGACTATTAGGAAGAAAATTAGGAATGACACAAGTCTTCACTGAAGATGGTGTATTGATTCCAGTAACTGTAGTTGAAGTAACACCAAACGTTGTTTTACAAAAGAAAACAGTTGAAACAGATGGTTACAATGCAGTTCAATTAGGATTTGAAGAAATCAAAGAAAAACGCACAACTAAAGCAAACATCGGACACTGTAAAAAAGCAAATACAAGTCCAAAGCGTTTCATTAAGGAAGTGCGCGACTGTGACATAGATGTAAACGTTGGAGATTTGGTTAACGTTGATATCTTTGCTGCAGGAGAAACAGTAGATGTAATCGGTACAAGCAAAGGTAAAGGTTACAACGGTACAATCGTTCGTAACAATGCTCACCAAGGTCCAAAGACTCACGGTGGATCTAAGAACATTCGTCACATCGGTTCATTAGCTACAAACGGTATTACTTCACGTCAAGGACGTATTATGAAGGGTACTATCATGGCTGGTCAAGAAGGTGGATATACTACTACAAATCAAAACTTGACAGTTATTAAAGTTGATACAGAAAACAACTATATGTTAATTAAAGGTAACGTTCCTGGACCTAGAAAAGGTTGCGTAATGGTACGTACTGCTAAAACTAGCAAGGGAGATAAAGAACCTGTTACTTTAGTTGACTATACTGCAAATAAGGAGGTTCAATAATGGCTACTATCGACGTAATTAACCAAGCTGGTGCAGTTGTTGGTTCAATCGAATTGAACGACGCTGTTTTCGGAATTGAACCACACCAACAGGCTATGTATGATGCATTAGTAATGCAAATGGCAAGCCGTCGTCAAGGAACTGCTGACACTAAGGGTCGTAGCGAAGTTTCTGGTGGTGGACGCAAGCCTTACCGTCAAAAAGGTACAGGACGTGCTCGTCAAGGTTCTATCCGTGCTACTCAATTTAGAGGTGGTGGAACTGTATTCGGAGCTACTCCACGTAACTATGCATACCGCATTAACAAAAAAGTTCGCCGTTTAGCAGTTAAATCTGCATTGAGCGAAAAAGTTCAAGAAACAGCATTCAGCGTTTTGGATAAATTTGAAATTGCTGAACCAAAAACAAAAACATTTGTTTCAATTATTGAAGCTATCCAAGCGCCTAAGAAAACATTGTTTGTTGTTGCAGATAGCGAAGATGCAACAAACGTTTACTTATCAGCACGTAATATTGCTGGAGCTACAGTAATGTCTGCTTCTGCAATCAACACTTACGATTTAGTAAATGCAAACAAAGTTGTTATGACAAGCGCTGCCGTAAAACAAGTTGAGGAGGCATTGGCATAATGAAAGATTACAGAGACGTAATTATCCGCCCAATCATCACTGAAGCAACTATGAAGATGATGGCTGAAGATAACAAAGTAACTTTTGAAGTAGTTAAGGGTGTTAGCAAAATCGAAATTGCTAAAGCTGTTGAAGCTGCATTCAATGTAGAAGTTGTAAAAGTAAATACAATGAACTGCAAACCAAAAACAAAACGTGTAGGTCGTTATGTTGGAAAAACAAGCGCTGTACACAAAGCTATTGTAAAAATTAAAGAAGGACAAACAATCGAATTGTTCGGTTCTGAAGAATAATCAGGGAGAAGACGCTATTTCCTGAATAAATATTGCGATAAGGAGGAAAATTAAGTTTATGCCAATTAAGAAGTATAAACCAATGACACCTGGACGTCGTGGAATGACAACTTTGGCTAAAGATGAAATCACAACATCTAAACCAGAAAAAAGTTTGTTAGCTCCATTGAAATCTAAAGGTGGAAGAAACAACACAGGACGTATTACTACACGTCACCAAGGTTCTGGTCACAAAAGAACTTACCGTATCATCGATTTCAAACGTAACAAAGACAACGTGCCTGCACGTGTTGCTACAATCGAATACGATCCAAACCGTTCAGCAAACATTGCATTGTTAAACTATGCTGATGGTGAAAAACGTTATATCATCGCTCCAAAAGATTTGAAGGTTGGTATGACAGTTGTATCAGGAGCAGAAACAGATATCAAAATTGGTAACTGCTGCGAAATGAGAAACATGCCTGAAGGTACATTCATTCACAACGTTGAATTGAAACCTGGTAAAGGTGGACAGATGGCTCGTAGTGCTGGATGTTCAGCTCAGATCTTAGGTATTGAAGAAAAATATGTAACTTTACGTTTAGCTTCTGGTGAAGTTCGTAAAGTATTGGCTAATTGCCGTGCTACTGTAGGTACAGTTGGTAATGAAGATTACAGCTTAGTTAACTATGGTAAAGCAGGACGTAACCGTTGGAGAGGTATTCGCCCAACTGTTCGTGGTTCTGTAATGAACCCTAATGATCACCCTCATGGTGGTGGTGAAGGACGTACTCCTATCGGACGTAAATCACCAATGACTCCTTGGGGTAAAAAAGCATTGGGTGTTAAAACTCGTCGTAACAAGAAGGCTAGTACAAAATTAATTGTACGTCGTCGTAATGGTAAGTAGGCAAGGAGGTAAGATACAATGAGTCGTAGTTTGAAAAAAGGACCTTTCTGTGATGACCATTTGATGAAAAAGGTTGTTGCATTAAACGAAGCCGAAAAAAAAGAAGTTATTAAAACTTGGAGCCGTCGTTCTACAATCTTCCCTCAATTTGTTGAACACACATTTGCCGTTTATAACGGTAAGGAACATGTTCCTGTTTATGTAACAGAAGACATGGTTGGACACAAATTAGGTGAATTCGTTCCAACACGTAAATACACTGGTCATGGATCAGATGATAAGAAATCTAGATAGTAGGAGGAGAAGAAATGGAAGTAAAAGCTACCGCAAAAACTCTACGTATTCAACCTCGTAAAGCAAGACTAGTCTTAGACTTGATCCGTGGAAAAGACGTAGAAGAAGCAGCTGCTATTTTGAAATTCTTACCTAACAAAGGTGGATACCTTGTTGGTAAAGTATTACACTCAGCTGTTGCTAACGCAGTTAACAATAACGATTTAGATGAAAGCAAGTTATATGTGAAGGCTTGCTGGGCTGACGAAGGAATTACTTTGAAACGCTTCATGCCTCGTGCAAAAGGTAGTGCGAGTGCTATTCACAAACGTACAAGCCACATTACAGTTGTAGTGGCTGAAAAAGAGTAGGAGGTAAGCTATGGGACAGAAAGTAAGTCCAATTGGAATGCGTGTCGGAGTCATTCGTGACTGGCAATCAAGATGGTACGCTGACGATAAAGAATTTGGAACATTATTAATGGAAGATGTTAAGATTCGTGAATTGGTTGAAGCATACTACGCTAAATTATCAAACGAAGCTGTCGACAAACGTAAGGCAGACCCTCAAATCTCTCGTATCGAAATCGAACGTACTAAGGGTCGTATGACAGTTATCATCCGTACAGCTCACCCTGGTGTAGTAATCGGTCAAGATGGAAAATCAATCGAAGGATTGAAAAAACAAGTTTCAAAAATCGCTTCTGCAAAGAACGTACAAATTAACGTTGTAGAAGTTGCTAATCCTAACTTAGATGCTCGTTTAGTAGCTCGTTGGATTGCTAACGAATTGGAAGGACGTAAATCTTTCCGTGCAACTCAGAAAAAAGCTATTCAAAACACTATGCGTGCTGGTGCAAAAGGTATCAAAACTGCTGTATCTGGACGTCTTGGTGGAGCTGATATGGCACGTACTGAAGGATATTCAGAAGGAGTTGTTCCTTTACATACACTTCGTAGTGATATTGACTATGCTTGGGAAGAAGCAGCGACTCAATATGGTCGTTTAGGTGTAAAAGTTTGGATCTGCCGTGGTGAAGTATTACCTGGTGAAATGGTTAAAGAACCAGAAGCTCCAAAACAACGCCCAATGCGTAAAGGAAAAGGACGTCGTCGTCCAGATGCTCGTTCAAACCGTGCCCCTAAAGATGCTGTTAAAGCTGCAGCACCTGCAGAAAAAGGAGGTAACGAATAATGTTAATGCCTAAACGTACAAAGTATCGTCGTCCTCACCGTTTGAGCTACGAAGGTCGTTCAAAAGCAGGTCGTACTATTGACTTTGGTGAATATGGATTGGTTGCTGAATCAGGAAACTATGTAAGTAACCGTCAAATTGAAGCAGCCCGTATTGCTATGACACGTTATATGAAACGTGGAGGAAATGTTTGGATTCGTATTTTCCCTCACATGGCACGTACTAAAAAACCTCTAGAGGTTCGTATGGGTTCTGGTAAAGGTGCTCCTGAAGGATGGGTAGCAGTAGTTCAACCAGGACGTGTAATGTTCGAAGTTGGTGGAGTAAGTGAAGAAGTAGCTCGTGAAGCTTTACGTCTTGCTGCTCACAAATTACCAGTTAAGACTCGTTTTGCTAGAAAAGGAGAAGTGAAGTAATGTTAGCTAAAGAAATCCGCGAAAAAACAAATGAAGAGCTTCTTCAGGAAATCGATACGCTTAAAGATGAACTTTTTAACCTTCGTTTCCAGCAAGCCACAGGACAGTTAGAAAATACAGCTCGTTTAAAAACTGTTAAGAAAACAATTGCTCGTATTAAAACTGTATTGACAGAGCGTGAAAACGCTGGCCAAGAGTAGGGAGGACGTATCTATGGAAAGAAACGCTCGTAAAGTATACCGTGGTACAGTTGTGTCTGATAAAATGGACAAAACTATCACAGTTATGGTAGAAACTAAAAAAACACACCCATTATATGGTAAACGTGTTAAATATTCTAAGAAATTTAAAGCTCACGATGAAAACAACGAAGCACGTATCGGAGATAAAGTAGTAATTATGGAAACTCGTCCATTATCTGCTACAAAACGTTTCCGTTTAGTTGAAATCGTTGAAAAGGCTCGTGGTTAATACTAGGAGGAGAAAGCAATGATTCAAAACGAAAGTCGTATGCGCGTTGCTGACAACACTGGAGCTAAAGAAGTTTTAGTTATCCGTTGTTTAGGTGGTAGCGTAAGAAAATTTGCAAACATCGGTGATGTCGTTGTATGTGCTGTTAAACAGGCTACTCCTGGTGGATCCGTAAAAAAAGGTGATGTAGTTAAAGCCGTAATCGTACGTACACGTCGTGGTGTTCGTCGTGAAAACGGAACTTACATCAAATTTGATGATAACGCATGTGTAATCATTAAAGATGACAAGACGCCAAAGGGAACTCGTATCTTCGGTCCAGTTGCTCGTGAATTACGTGACAAAGACTTCATGAAGATCGTATCTCTTGCGCCAGAAGTATTATAGGAGGTGTGTCTAAGTGAGAATTAAAAAAGGTGATAAAGTAAAAGTTATTACAGGTGCTTACAAAGGCACAATCGGTGAAGTAAAAGCTGTATTCCCTAAGGAAGACAGAGTTATCGTTGAAGGTGTTAACATGGTAAAAAAACACTTGAAACCAACTCAAGCAAATCCAGATGGTGGAATCGTTGAAAAAGAAGCTAAAATTCACGTTTCAAATGTAATGCTTTATGATGAAAAAGCAAAAGTTGCTAGCCGTATTACAACAAAAGTTGAAGTTGTAGATGGTAAAAATGTAAAAACACGCGTCTTCAAGAAGAGCGGTAACGAAGTGAAGTAGGAGGGTAGAAGATGAATCGTTTACAAGAAAAATATAAAAACGTAGTTGTCCCTCAAATGATGAAAGATTTCGAATACAAATCTGTCATGGAAGTACCTCACGTTGAAAAAGTAGTTATTAATATTGGTGTAGGTGATGCTATCACTAACGCTAAATTATTAGACGAAGCTGTTGAAGAATTGACAGCTATCACTGGTCAAGCTCCAGTTGTAACAAAGGCTAAAAAATCAATTGCGAACTTCAAATTGCGTGAAGGTATGCCAATTGGATGTAAAGTTACTTTACGTAAAGAAAAAATGTATGAATTCTTAGATAAGTTATTCAACATTTCATTACCTCGTGTACGTGACTTCCGTGGAGTTAGCGATACTAGCTTCGATGGTCGTGGAAACTATACATTAGGTATTAAAGAACAAATCATTTTCCCTGAAATTGATTTCGATAAAGTAGACCGTACTCGTGGTATGGACATCGTAATCGTTACATCAGCGAAAACAAACGAAGAAGCAAAGGCATTATTAACTCAAATGGGTATGCCTTTCAAAAAGTAGGAGGAGCTTTTAAATGGCAAAGAAATCAATGATTAACAAACAACAGCGTCCTCAAAAATTTAAAGTTCGTGAGTACACTCGTTGTGAACGTTGTGGTCGTCCACACTCTGTATTAAGAAAGTACAAATTATGTCGTATTTGCTTCCGTGAATTGGCTTACAAAGGTCAAATTCCTGGAGTTAAAAAGGCTAGTTGGTAAGGAGGTATATTGCATATGATTATGACTGATCCTATTGCGGATATGCTGACTAGAATCCGCAATGCTTTGCAACAAAAGCATGCCTCTGTCAGTATGCCAGCGAGCAATGAAAAGAAAGCAATTGCTCAAATTTTGAAAAACGAAGGTTTCATCGTAGACTTCAACGTTGAAGGCGATGTTAAGAAAACTTTGAACATCGAATTGAAATACGGACCTAACAATGAAAAAGTTATCAGCGGTTTACGTCGTATTTCTAAACCTGGTCTTCGTGTTTACGCTAAAGTTGAAAACTTACCTAGCGTATTAAACGGATTAGGTATCGCAATCATTTCTACAAGTAATGGAATGATGACTGACAAAGAAGCAAGAAAGAACCACTTAGGTGGAGAAGTTATTGCTTACGTTTGGTAATAAATATATAGGAGGATAAAACGTAATGTCACGTATCGGGAATAAACTGATTACCGTTCCTGCAGGAGTTACTGTTGAAGTAGCTGCTGGGAATGAGGTGACTGTTAAAGGACCTAAGGGTTCTTTAACACGTACATTCTCTTCTTTGATGGAAATCCACGTAGAAGATAATGTTGTCACTGTAAAACGTCCAAATGACGAAAAACACACAAAACAATTACACGGAACAACTCGTGCTTTGTTACACAACATGGTAGTTGGTGTATCTGAAGGATTCACTAAAGACTTAGAATTAGTTGGTATCGGATTCCGTACAGCAATGAAAGGAAACGTATTAACTTTAAACGTTGGATATTCTCACCAAGTTGAGATGCCAGTTAAAGAAGGCTTAGAAGTAACTTGTCCAACTGCTACAACTATCAAAGTTGCAGGTATCGATAAACAAGAAGTTGGAGAATTTGCAGCAAATGTTCGTGCTGTTCGTAGACCAGAACCTTACAAAGGAAAGGGTATTCGCTATGTTGGCGAAATCATCCGTCGTAAGGAAGGTAAAACAGCAGGTAAGAAATAGTAGTGGGAAAGGAGATCAAAAATGTTTACTAAAGTATCACGTAATGAAACTCGTGTACGTCGTCACAAACGTGTACGTACAAAAATTAGCGGAACTCCAGAATGCCCACGTTTATGCGTATTCAGAAGTAACGCACACATCCATGTTCAAATCATTGATGATGTTAACCAAAACACATTGGTCAGTGCTTCAAGTGTTGACATGAAATTAGAAAATGGTGGAAACGTGGAAGCAGCTCGTTTGGTAGGAACTGAAATTGCTAAGCGCGCACTAGAAAAGAATATTAAAGAGGTTGTATTTGACCGTGGTGGATATGTTTACACTGGTCGTGTACAAGCTTTAGCAGAAGCAGCTCGTGAAGCTGGCTTGGAATTTTAGGAGGTCGCACAATGGCAATGGATAGAAAACCAAAAAGAGACCAAAAAGAATTTGAAGAACAAGTAATCTCAATCAACCGTGTAACTAAGGTAGTTAAAGGTGGACGTCGTTTCCGTTTTGCTGCATTAGTTGTAGTTGGAGATCGTAAAGGCCGTGTAGGTATTGGTACAGGAAAAGCTAACGAAGTTCCTGATGCAATCAAAAAAGCCGTTGAAGATGCTAAGAAAAACATCTTCACAGTACCAGTAATCGGTACAACAATCCCTCACGAAATCACTGGTAGATATGGAGCAGGATCTGTGTACATGCGTCCAGCTATCGAAGGTACTGGTGTTATCGCTGGTGGTGCAACTCGTGCAATCCTTGAACTTGCAGGTATCTCTGATATCTTAACTAAATGTTTAGGATCACGTACAAAAATCAACGTTGTTCGTGCAACAGTTGATGCATTACAGAACTTAAGAACTGTAGAAAGCGTTGCTGCGCTTCGTGGTAAGAAGCCAGAAGAAATTCGCGGGTAATAGGAGGTAAATCAGATGAAATTACATACAATGAATTTAGCCGAAACTCGCACAGAACGTAACCGTGTTGGTCGTGGACCTGGAAGCGGAAACGGAAAAACTAGCGGTCGTGGACAAAAAGGTCAAAAATCAAGATCAGGTGGAGGAGTTCGCTTAGGTTTTGAAGGTGGTCAAACACCATTAGCAAGACGTTTACCAAAACGTGGATTCACTAACTTCAACCGTAAAGAATATGCTATCGTTAACGTTGAAACATTAAATCGTTTCGAAGATGGAGCAACTGTTAATGCAGCAGCTTTAATTGAAGCTGGTATTATTAATAAAGAACTTTCTGGACTTAAAGTTTTAGGTAACGGTGAGTTAACTAAAAAATTAACTGTTGAAGCAGTTAAGTTCTCTAAGTCAGCTAAAGAAGCAATTGAAAAAGCAGGCGGAAAAGTAGAGGTTCTATAATATGGCAGGCAAGATAAAGGCAATGTGGACGAATAAGGATATCCGCAATAGGATTCTATTCACCCTATTTGCCTTTCTTGTCTATCGTTTGGGATCAGCCATTACTGTACCTGATGTAAATACAACAGATTTAGTAAATGGTCTTGGGGAAAACTCATTGTTCGCAATGTTAAATCTATTAGGAGGTGGAGGACTTGAACAGTTCTCTGTCTTCGCTTTAGGAGTTACTCCCTATATCACAGCTTCTATCATTATTCAGTTATTAAGTATGGACGTTATTCCTCACTTAACAGAGTTGAGTAAAGCAGGGGCTAATGGTCGTAAAACATTAGACAAGTACACAAGATATCTTGCGGTCGTGTTTGCCTTTGTGCAATCATTCTCATTAGTATATGGCTTCTCAAAAGCATATACAGGTTTGATTGTCGGCGGTGTTACAATCAGTAAGATTTTATATATTGCTACAATATTTGCAGCAGGAAGCATGTTTTTAGTGTGGATTGGAGACCAAATTTCCATGAAAGGTATCGGAAATGGTATTTCTATGGTAATTATGGCAGGTATTGTTGGGCGTATGCCACAACAATTCTCTAGTGCATGGTCAAGCTTAATTTCAGGTGAGTCTGCGCCTTCCTATGGGGCTTGGTTATTTGCTGCGTATATATTGATATACTTATTAATTATTATCTTTGTTACGTTGATTAATACAGCGGAAAGAAGAATTCCAATTCAATATACATCAAGTTCAATTTCATTGAGCAAACCAAGTGAAGCAAACTACTTGCCATTGAAAGTCAATTCAGCAAGTGTTATTCCGGTCATCTTTGCTAGTTCATTGATGATGGCACCAATTCAAATTGCTTCATTCTTTCCATCAAATGATTTCATTAAAGAGATGCAAAAATGGTTAGGATTGAAAACATGGTATTCACTTGTAATTTATGTATTATTGATTTTATTTTTTACATTCTTCTATACGAAGATGCAAATTAATCCAGAAAAAGTTGCTGAAAACTTGGGTAAATCCGGATCATATATTCCTAGTGTTCGACCAGGTTCGGAAACAAAAGACTATATTAACCGTGTTTTATCAAGAATTACAGTATTAGGATCTGTTGCTTTAGCATTTATTGCTGTTATGCCACATGTCATGCCATTAATTTGGCCTGATCTTCCAAGCTCAATGGCTTTGGGTGGAACAGGAATGATTATCGTTGTTGGTGTTGCTATTGAAACAGTACGTCAAGTACAAGGATTGATTACTCAAAAATCTTACAAGAAATATTACGAAGACTAAGATCTTCAGGAGAATAGATATGAATATATTTATTATGGGAGCTCCTGGTTCTGGTAAGGGAACATTCTCTACTAAGATCAAAGAAGAATTCAATTTGAATCATATTTCTACAGGAGATATTTTCCGTGCAAATATTGCTGGTGGAACTGAATTGGGTCTACAAGCAAAAGCATATTCTGAAAAAGGTTTATTAGTACCTGATGAAATCACAAACAAAATGGTTAAGGATTACTTAAACACTTTGGAAGATAAAAAGAACGGATATTTATTAGATGGATATCCAAGAACTTTGGCTCAGGCAAAAGCTTTTGAAGAAATGACTAATGGAACAGATTTAGCAGTTGAAAAAATTGTTTATATGGATGTTCCATTTGACGAATTAACTCGTCGTATTACAGGTCGTCGTACTTGTAAAAATTGTGGAGAAATCTACAACATCTATTCAAAACCAACAAAAGTTGATGGTGTATGTGATGTTTGCGGTGGTGAATTAACACAACGTAAAGATGACAACGAAGAAAGCTTAAAGGTTCGTTTAGATGAATATGCAAAGAATACTGAACCAGTAATCGCATATTATGAAGAAAAAAATATGGTTTCAAGAATTGATGCGTCAAAATCTATGGAAGAAATTTGGCCAGAATTAAAAGAAGCCTTGAAAAACAAGTAAGTTGCGCTTATAATATATAAGCGCAACTTTGCTTGCGATTTATACATTCACGTTTCTGTTAAAATCCGCATGTACACATACGCATTTTAGCAGGGCCATTAAAATACGTGAATCATTACGTAGGAGGAAGAAAGATGAAAGTAAGACCATCTGTTAAACCAATCTGCGACAAGTGTCGAGTAATT
>ENA-OOZG01000732-OOZG01000732.1-human-gut-metagenome-genome-assembly--contig:-NODE-732-length-25930-cov-10.628290_pt1 | contig 25930 bp, 14 predicted proteins | sample MGYA00241706_ERZ501384 | MGnify/ENA primary metagenome ERZ501384 (study PRJEB25962, sample SAMEA2042742) | human gut metagenome | biome: human gut; feature: human-associated habitat; material: faeces...
GGCTCCACGAGTTAAAGCCCTTTGCATGCTTGTCTGTGCCATGCTTCTTGACTAACCGTTGGACGATTTCTCGAGGTATAAGTCGGATTACTTGAGCGAATAGTGTTATATTTGCCATTGAAAAGGGTGGTTTGTGACAGCTCTCAATAGCTGTGTTTTCTTTTCAATTACAAACCTACCCTTTTCTCTTTACCCTGCAAAACGTTTAGGACACTATTGCGTCAGCTGTGAAATGTGTCGCGACGGCATACGCTATATCGAGATTATTTCGTACATTTACGGAGCCTAAAATGCGGAGATGCGACCTTATCGCAAGCTTCGCGCTAGGCGATGACAATATAATGTGCTAGTAATGAGCTGTAAATCGTTTTCTATCCAGGTTGCCCGGACCGCCCCCATGGCGAGTCTGGTGCTTTGGTCTGCTCCTAGCCTATACACGCTCCCTATGACAAAAAAAATAAAACAATATAATGACGAACGAATGGCAATACACTCCCTTCACCCGAGAGGAGGAGGTGGGTGGCTCTCAACTGGCGCATGCCTTGAGAATACCCGCTGTGGCGGGACGCCTACTCTATCGTCGTGGTATCCGTACGGAAGCAGAGGCACAGCGATTCTTTCATCCATCGCTGGAGGATCTGCACGACCCCTTTCTGATGCAAGATATGGATCTGGCGGTCAAGCGTCTCAACAAGGCGCTAGGACGCAAGGAGCATATCATGATATACGGCGACTACGATGTAGATGGCACGACGGCTGTATCTCTAATCTATAAGTACCTCCGCTCGGCGGGGTGTAGCGAGCATCTGCTGAGCTACTATATCCCCGGACGAGACGATGAGGGCTACGGCGTATCCTATCGAGGCGTGGATCATGCCCACGAGATAGGTGCGACACTAATCATTGTGGTGGACTGTGGCATCAAGGCTATCAATGAGATAGCCTATGCTAAGACGCTGGGCATAGACTTTATCATCTGCGACCATCACCACCCAGACGACCAGTTGCCCGATGCAGCGGCCGTCCTAGATCCTAAGCGACCAGACTGTCACTACCCCTTTGAGGAGCTCTGCGGGTGTGGCGTGGCGTTTAAGTTTATGCAGGCCTTTGGGATGAACAACGGCTTCCCCTCGGCTTCGCTCTTTAAGCTCCTAGACCTCGTCGCAGTGAGTATCGCTGCCGATCTGGTCTCTGTGATGGATGAGAATAGGATCCTGGCGCACTACGGGCTGCGTCAGCTCAATCGCAATCCCTCGATGGGCCTCAAGGGGATCATCAAGACTTGTGGTCTCGAGGGGCGTAAGATCACGATGGCCGACATCATCTACAAGATCGGGCCGAGGATCAATGCTTCGGGACGTATGATGAATGGCCGTGAGGCGGTCGATCTGCTCCTGAGCAATGATGCGAAGACGACAGCACGCATGAGCGAGCTGATCGATGAGTACAACGTGCGTCGTCGTGAGCTAGACCGCTCTACGACCGACGAGGCTATGCAGCTCCTACAGGTCAATCCTGAGCTGGCGCATCAGCCCATCGTAGTCCTCTACCAGCCTGACTGGCACAAGGGGATCATAGGGATCGTCGCCTCGCGTGTGGCCGAGTATACCAATAGACCGACGATCGTGCTGACAGGCACGAGCGACCGGATCGTAGGCTCGGCGCGGAGTGTCGGCGGGATAGACATCTACAGCATCATCGAGGAGGCTAGGGATCTGCTCTTAAACTTCGGCGGCCACACCTATGCCGCTGGATTGACCCTCCTGCCAGACAAGCTCCCCGACTTTCGTGCTTACATACAGGGAGTCAATGCCGTGACGGATAGTGACCGAGCACAGTCCACACCGATAGAGATCGATGCTGAGATAGAGCTTCGTGAGGTGACGCAGAGACTCTACACGACGATACAGCGCTTTGCCCCGTATGGACCGGATAACTACCAACCACTCTTTGTGACGCAGCAACTCTATGACGGGGGGGCGAGCAGAGCTGTGGGCCGCAATGGCGAGCACTTTAAGGTAGATGCTATACCTACTCTGGGGTCTAAGAAGCACTGCCCAGGGATCGCGTTCAACCAAGCACCAGCCTTCCGCTTCGTTAAGAAGTCTTCGGCGGGGAGAGCGAATGCGCCCTTTGCCCTTGTCTACCAAATAGATGAAAACCACTTTAACGGAGCTGTCTCTCTGCAACTACTAGTCAAGGATGTCAAACCACAACGACCCGGAGAGGACCTCTTTGCCTCCCAGCGATGAGGCGACAGGCAACTCTTCTGAGCACAGCGAAGCTGTCGACTGGGACTTGCTCCTCGAGGAGCAGGATGACCTGTGGCGTGATGCTGCGATCGACCCGCGAGCTGACGCCGAGCGCGAGCAGCTAGGCGAGACCACTACTCAACCTGCAAGTGACCAACTAGAGACATCGCAGACCGCCTCTGCAGACGATGAGACTACCCCCCTAGGAGTACTTCATCGCTACTGGGGCTACCCCGCCTTCCGGCTCAAGCAGGCGGAGATCATCGACAGCGTCTTGGCGGGGCGAGACACGCTCGGGCTGCTGCCTACGGGCGGAGGTAAGAGTATCACCTTTCAGGTGCCGACGATGCTACACGACGGGCTGACGCTCGTGGTCACACCGCTCATAGCACTCATGAAGGATCAGGTCGATGGCCTCAACAAGCGGGGTATGTCTGCCGTGGCTATCCACTCGGGTATGGAGTACAAGGAGATAGATCGCGCCTTGGACAATTGCCTGTATGGCAGGTGCAAGTTCCTCTACCTCTCGCCTGAGCGACTGGCGTCACCGCTCTTCCTCGCCTGTCTGCCCGAGCTACCGATACGGCTGATCGTGGTGGACGAGTGTCACTGTATCTCGCAGTGGGGCTACGACTTCCGCCCCAGCTATCTGAAGATCGCAGAGATACGTCGCTACTACCCCTCGGTCCCTTTGCTGGCACTCACGGCGACCGCTACGCCTGAGGTGGTGGCGGACGTGATGACGCGTCTGAGCTTTCGTGAGCCGCATGTCATCAGTAGCTCTTTCGCACGGGACAACCTGCAGTATATCGTACGTCCCACGACGGACAAGGCGACGGAGCTTCTCCATATCCTCGCCTCGACGACTGGCAGCGCGATCGTCTACTGTCGTAACCGTAAGAAGACGCAAGAGCTGGCTGAGATGCTACAAGAGGCGGGCGTATCGGCACACTACTACCATGCGGGGCTGACCCATGCGGAGCGAGAGATCAAGCAAAACGCCTGGATGGCGGGCGAGGTGCGTGTGATGGTCTGCACGAATGCTTTCGGCATGGGCATCGACAAGCCTGATGTGCGTCTCGTGGTGCACTGGAGTATGCCGGTGGCTCTGGAGGAGTACTTCCAAGAGGCGGGGCGTGCGGGGCGTGATGGGCTACGCGCTTTTGCCGTGGTGCTATATGAGCGACGAGATCGTGGTATGCTCCAGCAGCGGGTGCAAAACGAATTTCCCGACAAAGCTTACATCCGTGATATCTACGATACCCTCTACAGTTACCTAGGGATAGGTCTCGGCGAGGGCTTGGAGCGCAGCTATGAGATAGATCTAGAGGCGTTTGTACGCACAGAGCATCTGCACCCGATACGTAGCTTGAGTGCCTTGCACATCCTCGAGTTGGCGGGTGCCTGGGAGCTGCTCCTTGACGAGGCACGCTCACGACTCATCGTGGAGGTCTCTAGAGAGGAGCTATACTACATCCGAGGCTTGTCCGCCCAAGATGACAAAGTGCTACGAGCTGTCTTGAGAAACTACTCGGGACTCTTTGCCGATTACGTCTTCATCGACGAGCGTACCCTCTCCATACAGACCCACCTGACGGGAGAGGAGGTCTACGACAGCCTAGTCCGGATGAGCCAGCGAGGCATCATTCACTACATCCCGCGCAAGCGTTTGCCCCGTATCCTCTTCTACACACGGCGGGAGCGCAAGCACCACTTCCTCATACCCCCCGAAGTGTACGAGCTGCGCAAGGAGGCGATGACCAAGCGACTCACCGCCACCATCGCATACCTAGACGGTCAGCAGGGGTGCCGACAGGCGATGCTCCTACACTACTTCGGTGAGGAACTGGCTGAGCCGTGCGGACGCTGTGACCTTTGTCTAGCTCGTAAGGCGCGCTCCCAGCGTAGTGAGGAGGAGCTAGAGATGCGACTCAAGACTTTTCTAGAGCAATTGGAGGTGTCTTCGCTTACCTTGCAGACTCTGGCGAAGAGGCTTGGGGTCAAGCCGAAAGCTTTGCTCCCGATCCTGCAGCAGCTCCTCGAGACAGACGACCGCTACCGTACCGACGGCGTACACCTATATAAGAATAAGTAATCGTAGAGTGACCACAATATGATCCTACACCCACACGCTAAGATCAACCTCGGGCTGCGTATCCTACGCCGTCGCCCTGACGGCTACCACGACATCGAGAGCTGCATGCTCCCCATTGGCTGGGCGGATCAGCTCACGGTAGAGATAGCTACAGAAGCAGCGGAGGACTCGTACGAGATCGCTGGCCTAGCGGGTGAACTGCCCATCGAGCGCAATCTCATCTACAAAGCGGTGCAGCTACTCCGAGCGCGCCACCCGGAGATACCGCCGCTACGGCTCAAGCTCGAGAAGACGATCCCGACAGAAGCTGGTCTCGGCGGGGGCTCGGCCGATGCCGCCTACACGCTTCTAGCGATCAACGAACTGTGCCGCTTAGCCCTCTCCACCGCAGAGCTAGAGACGTTGGCGGGCGAGCTCGGGAGCGACTGCCCCTTCTTCATCCAGTCCCGCCCCGTGCTGGTCACAGGCCGTGGCGAAAGGCTCACACCGCTCACGATGCCGTCCGAACTCCCCGGCAAATGGCTCCTCGTCGTCAAGCCACCCTTCGGCATGAGCACCGCCGAGGCGTACCGACAGGTGACACGCCACCCCGAGGCGGAGGGCAAGCTCGCTGCACTACTAGAGCAACCGATAGGGCAGTGGCGAGAGTTGATCCTCAACGACTTCGAGTCCGTCGTCTTCGCGCACTACCCCGAGCTAGCCGCTCTGCGAGACACGCTCTACCGCCACGGCGCCCTCTACGCCGCCATGTCCGGCTCCGGCACCGCCCTCTACGGCATCTTCGCCGACAACCCCCTCTCGTCTGTCTCTCTCTCCCCGCTCGCTCCCCACCTCGCCGACCTCCCCGTCTGGCTCGAGCGCCTCTCCTAAGATTGCTTGTCTGAGCGTGCGAAGAGGGCCTTGTAGAGCGTGGAGAGGATTTTGTCGGCTTGGTAGACGGTGGTGACGTGGTGCCACTTGACGCTGCGGTGCCCCTCACGGGTCTCGCGCACTTCGCACGCTTTGCCGTAGCTAGCCACGCTCTTGAGGAGTATGTCGAAGGCTTTGCTCTGATAGTATGCCGAGCCACTAGGCGGGAGGAAGAGGATCATCTGCTCACGACGTAGCGACACCTTGACGATGCCAAGGTGGCTGGCCAACCGTCGCAGACGGGGGACCATGAGAAGCCCCTTGGTCTGCGGGGGTAGTGCGCCAAAGCGGTCTCGTAGGCGATCGGCGAAGTCTTTTAGTTCGCGGTCGCTTTCTAGCTCGTCTAGTTCACGGTAGAGCAAGATGCGCTCGCTGTCTTGCGGTATGTATTCGTGAGGTAGGGAGAGGTCGAGGTCGGTATCGATCGTGGTGTCGGTGAGCGCATTGCCCAGCTCGGCCTGTTGCTCCGTCTGAGCGGCAAAGAGCGCGGCGAAGTCCTCCTGCTTAACCTCGCGCACCGCTTCCTCAAAGACTTTGCGGTAAGTCTCGAAGCCTAGATCCGCAATGAAGCCACTTTGCTCGGTGCCTAATATGTTGCCGGCACCTCGTATGTCTAGATCCTGCAAAGCGATGCGCATACCGCTGCCGAGGTCGGAGAAGCTCTCGATAGCCTTGACACGTCGTGCGGCAGCCTCCGTGAGGGTGCCTAGGGGCGGAGTGATCAGATAGCAGTAAGCCCGCTGGCTACCACGCCCCACACGTCCGCGGAGCTGGTGCAGGTCGCTCAGTCCGTAGCGGTGAGCGGAGTTGATGATGATCGTATTGACATTGGGCATGTCGATGCCATTCTCGATGATCGTCGTGGCTAGGAGCAGGTCGTACTTGCGCTCCGCAAAGTCTAGGAGTATTCGCTCCGTCTCGCTCGGGGTTAAGCGTCCGTGGGCTATCGCTATGCGGATGCCGGGGACGCACTCCTGGATCTGTCCCGCCACGCCGTGGATCGACTCAATGCGGTTGTGGACGAAGAAGACCTGTCCGTGGCGTGCTAGCTCGTACCCGATAGCGTCGGCGATGGTCTCTTGCGACCAGCGAATGAGTCGTGTCGTGACCGGCTGACGATTGCGCGGAGGCGTGTTGATGTTGGAGAGGTCACGAGCGCCCATCAGGGAGAACTGCAGGGTGCGGGGTATCGGTGTCGCCGAGAGCGTGAGCGTATCCACGTTGACCTGTAGCTTGCGGAGCTGCTCCTTAGCCTTGACGCCAAACTTCTGCTCCTCGTCTATGATGAGCAGTCCGAGAGACTTGAAGGTGATTCCTTTGCCCAGTAGCCGGTGCGTACCTATTAATATGTCTACTCGTCCCTCCGCTAGATCTGCTAGGATAGCCTTCGACTGCTTGTCGCTCTTAGCTCTTGAGAGGTACTCGATACGGCAGGGCAACCCCTCGAGTCGCTGGCTAAAGGTCTGGTAGTGCTGGTAAGCTAGGATCGTCGTCGGCACCAAGACCGCCACCTGCTTGCTGTCGGCAACCGCCTTGAAGGCTGCTCGTATCGCCACCTCCGTCTTGCCAAAGCCCACGTCACCGCAGACCAATCGGTCCATCGGGCGGTTACTCTCCATGTCCGCCTTGATCTGCTCGATCGCTTTCAATTGGTCGGGCGTCTCCTCATAGGCAAAAGATGCCTCCATCTCGTGCTGCAGGTAGCTATCGGGCGAAAAGGCAAAGCCCGGCTGCTCTTTGCGCGCTGCATAGAGCGCAATGAGGTCACGAGCGATCGACTTGATCTTGGTCTTCGCACGCTCCTTGAGCTTTGTCCAGGCTCCCGTACCTAGTTTGCTGAGCTGTGGCGAGCCCTCCTCTTGCGCCTGGTACTTCGAGAGCTTGTGCAGGCTGTGGATGCTCACGAGGAGTACATCTTTGTTTTGGTAAACCAGCTTGACCACCTCACGTGGCTTGCCGTCTACCTCCGTGGTGAGGAGCCCGTCAAACTGCCCCACGCCGTGGTCGCTGTGGACGATGTAGTCGCCAGGCGAGATGGCGTGTAGCTCCTTGAGCGAGATGGCCGCATCGGCATTGCGTATGCGGTCGCTCTTGAGCTGGTAGTGGTGGTAGCGGTCGAAGACCTGATGATCGGTCAAGAGTAAGACATCCAAGTCCTTGTCCTCAAAGCCCTCGTGAACGACTAGTGGCACCCACTCGGGGAGTAGCTCCTCGGCCTCGCGCTCGATGAGTATCTCCTTGAGACGCTGCGCCTGTGCCGACGACTCGGAGAGGAAGAAGCTCTTGAAGAAGCCCCGCTTGCGCACTTGCAGCTCCTCAACCAATAGGTCAAAGTGTCGATGGATCAGTAGCTGTGGCTTGGTTGTAAAGGTGATCCGCTGGTCAACGATCGACAGTCCCTTCGTCGGAGTAGCTAGGATCTTCGTGCGCTGCTTTACCCCAGCCGTGAGTTTGTCAGGGGGGAGTAGCAGAGCTCGCATTTCCTCCTGCGTGGTAAAAGCTTCCTCGTACTCCACTGCCAGCTCCGCATCGTAGAGTGCTCTCCACTGCTCAGAGAGCGACTCGTAGCGACTGATCCAGAGTTGATAGTCAAGGGATAGGAGCGACAAGAGCGAGGTCTCCCCGCCAGTGGCATCGCCTTTGACCTGTAGTGCGGGTGCTATCTCAGCACGCTCGCACTGATCCACAGAGAGCTGGCTCTCGATGTCAAAGCGGCGTATGCTATCGATCTCATCGTCAAAGAAGTCGATGCGATAGGGGTAGGTGCTCCCGTAAGAGAAGATGTCCACAAGACTACCTCGGTAGACCACTTGACCAGGGCTGTAGACGTAGTCCACCTCTTCGAAGCCCTCCTCGAGTAGTCGCTCTCGCAGCGTGTCACGAGAGATCACATCGCCCACGCTGAGCGTGAAGCAGCTCTGTGCCACCTCCTGCTGGGAGGGTATCGCCTCAGCAAGAGCTTCGGGGTAAGAGACGATCAGCGGTGTATCGCCCGCAGCAAGGCAGGCGAGCAGTTCGGCACGCAGCACCTCCTGCGCCGGCTCTCGCTGACCATATTTAATATGTCTATTGAAGGCTGAGGGGTAGTAGTAAGCTTTGACCCCTAGAGCCTCTAGGTCGCCCAGCATATAGCCCGCGCTATCGGCATCCTCGGCGATCACCAGATAAGGGTGCTCACGCACCAAGGTGGCGAGGATAAAGGCGGGCGCCGAAGCGGTCACCCCCTCGAGCTCTACACAATGATCCTGCTGTAGGGCTTGACGAAGCTCTACGATGCGCGGATGATCATGCCAGAGATCGAGGAGGGACATAGGGTGAGATTACTTCTGGCGCAGCTGGCGAGCCAGGATCGTATTGCGCATCAGCGTGATGATGGTCATAGGGCCTACACCGCCTGGCACAGGCGTGATGTAAGAGCAGAGCGGAGCAACCTCGTCAAAGTCGACATCGCCCACGATGCGAGAGCCGCTTTTCTTCGTTGCGTCGGGCACACGTGTGATGCCCACGTCGATGACGATGGCGCCCTCCTTGACCATCTCCTTCTTGACAAAGAGCGGGATGCCGATCGCAGCGACCACAATGTCAGCCTGACGGCAGATGGAGGCAATGTCCTTCGTGCGGCTGTGGCAGATCGTTACGGTCGCATTGCCCTGCGCACCCTTCTGGAGGAAAAGCTGCGCGATCGGTTTGCCGACGATGTTGCTTCGTCCGAGGACTACCACATGCTTGCCCTCTGTGCTGATGTTGTAGTGCTTGAGTAGCTCGATGACCCCCTTAGGCGTGGCTGGCACGAGGCACGGCTCGCCGAGGCTGAGGAGTCCCACGTTGATCGGGTGGAAACCATCCACATCCTTGCGGTAGTCTACTGCGTGAATGACCGCCTGCTCATCAATATGCTTCGGCAGTGGTAGCTGGACGATAAAGCCATCCACCTCGGGATCTTTGTTGAGTTGCTCGATCTCAGCGATCAGCTCCTCCTGCGTGATCGACTCGTCAAAGCGCTTCGTCAGCGAGATGAAGCCGACCTCCTCGCAAGCCTTGATCTTGCTCGCTATGTAGGTCTCGCTGGCACCGTCATGCCCCACGATGATAGCACCTAGACAGGGCGGACGCTGCCCCGCAGCGACCATCTGCTGTACCTCCTTGGCAATCTCTTTCTTGATCTCGGTCGCAGTGGTCTTGCCATCTAGGCGAATGAATGATTCTTGTGTCATAGAGTGGTATTTGTATAGATGAATTTGTTGTTCTGCTTCTGATAGCGAGGTGGGCAAAGCTATCGCTGTGATGTCCACCTCTGCAAAGTTGCCGTACAAAGATACCGAAATCTAGGGGATTAACTCGGCCGTAGTCTACCCGCCAATAGTTTCCTACGGAAGAAACTGGAGTGCCATACGGAAGAAACTAGAGTTTCCTAGGTATGAAACTGGAGTGCCCTAGGTATGAAACTAGAGTTTCCTAGGTATGAAACTGGAGAGCCAACAGGGGGTGGCACTAGAGTTCCACCCTATTGGCACGAATGTCTCAGGCGTATTGGAGGGTATGCCTAGACGAGACTGGTCGACTCTTACCGCCTAAATGCAACAAGAGCAGCCCATGTATATGAGCTGCTCTCGCAGTAGGTCTTGACGACCTTGGTCGGGATGACTGGATTCGAACCAGCGACCTCACGCCCCCCAGACGCGCACTCTAACCGGACTGAGCTACATCCCGTATTTCGTTGTGCAAAGGTACAACTTATTTTTGGACTAAACAAGCAGTCTCGGCCCAAAAACTTAGCTCTCCTCTCCTAGGAGGTCGGGGCGGAGTGCTTGCGTACGTGCGACCGCCCGCTCATGCTCCCATTGCGCTATGCGTGCTTCGTGTCCGCTGAGGAGGATCTCCGGTACGCGCCACCCTTTGTACTCGGCGGGGCGGGTGTACATAGGAGGTGTGAGCAGGCCATCTTGGAAGGAGTCGCTCAGCGCACTATCCGCATCGCCTAGGACGCCCGGTATGAGCCGTATGGTCGCATCGGCAATGATCGCCGCCGCCAGCTCGCCACCTGTCAGGACGTAGTCACCGATGGAGATCTCTCGTGTGATGAGATGCTCACGGATACGATGATCGATCCCCTTGTAGTGACCGCAGAGGATGATGATGTTCTCCATGAGGCTCAGCTCATTGGCGACCGCCTGCGTCAGCACTGGCGCATCGGGCGCCGTGAAGATCACCTCGTCGTAGTCACGCTGGCTACGCAGCTCGGTGATGATGCGGTCGATCGGCTCGATGGACATGAGCATCCCCGCAGCGCCACCGTAAGGGTAGTCGTCGATGCGCCCCCAGCGATTGGTCGCATAGTCGCGGAGTTGATGTATATGTACCTCGGCAAAGCCCTCTCGCTGTGCCCGCCCCACGATAGAGGTCGAGACAAACGGCTCGATCATCTCAGGCAGTACGGTGATAATGTCTATGCGCATATAGGCGTGTGATCAAAATTAACGACAACGGACGCACGAGCCGTGCGTCCCTACAAAGGGTTACACGACCGTGCGTCCCGACGGTTTGCGTCCCGATCTCGTTATCTCCTCGCTTATGCGAAGGTCAGCTCCTGGATCAGACGGGGGCACTTAGCCCACTTGTCGATCATAAAGAGGACGTAGCGGATGTCTACCGAGATGGTGCGCTGTAGGTCAGGCTCAAACTCGATGTCGCCACTCATAGCCTCCCAGTTACCATCGAAGGCTAGACCGATCAGGTTACCATTCTTGTCAAAGACAGGGCTACCTGAGTTACCACCCGTGATATCGTTGTCCGATAGGAAGCAGGTGAAGAGGTGATTGCCCACACCATAAGGTGCGAAGTTAGCAGGATTGCTTAGTAGCTCGAGGATCTCAGGCTGTACGGCAAACTCGCTGCTGTTGGGGTTCTGCTTCTGGAAGACACCACGCTCCGTCGTGAAGTGGTAGTACCACGCCCCGTCACCAGGCTCGTAGCCAAGGATGCGACCGTAGCTCATACGCATGGTGAAGTTAGCGTCTGAAGGACGAAGTGCGTTCGGCTGGAACTCGCTCATAGCGGCAAAGAGCTCACGCTTGCCCTTCTCAATAGCATGGTTGTACTCCATATACTTATTAATCAGAGTTGAGTAGTACATCAGTACGCTCTGGACAAGCTCCTGTACAGGATCATTAGCTAGGGTCTCCTTGATTTTGTTTGGATCCATAGCTAGTACGGCCATCATCTTATCCTCATAAGGTACGATACTATTGGCGAAAAGCTCCTCAGCATAAGCCTTGTAGTCACCGCCAAAGCGCTCATCGATGATCTGATAGATGAAGGGCAGATTGTCAGCAGGTAGCTTCGTGCGTAGTAGCGAGAGCATAGCGGGGAGTACCTCACGATCTAGGTTGGGTAGGTAATCTTTGTAGAGTCCCTCTAGCTCCTCCTTGTCGCCAGAGACTGCAGCTACCATAACTTGATAACCGAGCCATACGATCTCGCTACCGCTCAGCATCGTCTCGATTATATAGTTGAGCTGACGATTGTAGGGAGCAGCCTCCTCGTAAGCACGCTTCAGGTCGGGCAGGATATTGCCGTAAGGCTTGCCTGTCTGAGCGACCCACTGAGTGAATGCCTCCTCCTCGGCACGCTTGCGGTCTACGACGTGGAGCTTCTCCAGACCACGGTTCATACCGATAGAGTTCTTCCAGTAGTTAGAGCTCTGAGCATACTTGCTAGCGTACTTGATGCGAGTCGCTTGATCAGCCTCCATAGCACGATTCCATATCTCCTGCTTGATGCCTCGTGCCTCGATGCGTGGAGCATTCTCATTCTCGATACGATCGATGACACCGTAAGAGGTGAGGTAGCGATCCGTAGAGCCTGGGAAACCAATGGTCATCGCGTAGTCCTGCTCCTGATAACCCTGGAGAGAGACCTTCGTATAGTATACAGGACGGTAAGGCTTGTTGCTTGCTGCGTACTCAGCGGGCTGGTTGTTGGCATCAGCATAGACGCGGAAGACGCTGAAGTCGCCTGTGTGGCGAGGCCACATCCAGTTGTCCGTGTCACCGCCAAACTTACCGACACTGCTCGGAGGGGTCATCACAAGACGTACGTCCTTAAACTCGTCGTAGATGACGACATAGTACTTATTACCAGCGTAGAAGGGAGTTACCTCGACAGCGTCAAAGGGTGACTTCGTGTACTCCTTGACGATCTCCTCAGAGACCTTGTCGATTATCTCCTGACGCTTAGCCTCATCGGTGATACCAGCGACAGCCTGCTCGATGCGAGCCGTCACATCGATCTGCGCACGGAGATACTTGACAGAGAGTCCTGGGATCGGTAGCTCCTCACGGAAAGACTGTGAGGCGAAGCCGTCACGTAGGTAGTCATGCTCTACGGTACTCTGGCTCTGGATCGCATCGTAACCGCAGTGGTGGTTCGTAAAGAGTAGTCCCTGATCGGAGACGGTGATACCGGTGCAGCCACCGCCAAAGATGACCACGCCACGCGCTATCGAGGGTTTGTCTAGACTGTAAAGCTGGTCTAGGGGTAGGTTAAAGCCCAGCTCACGCATGCGAGCTTCGTTTTGCTCGTTGAGCTCACTGAGTACCCACATGCCCTTGTCGGCATGTGCTGTAGCACTGCACACGAGGAGTGCACAGAGGGTCAGGAGCAAGGTCTGTAGTTTATTCATAAGACGCTTATCTATTAAAGTTAGTATTCTATTTCTGCTTAGTTCGTCAGGATCAGCTCGAGATCATCAGCTTTGGTACGCTTCTGTAACCACTGCTCGAGCTTGTTACGCTCGGCAGGGGAGATGCGGCGTGAGGGTGTTGTCACGAGGATATGGAGGACTGAGTCTTGCCCTTGGATAAACTCCATCGAGGGCATGAGTCGTACCTGACTAATATCGGTAAAGACCGCTCGCGCCTCATCGCTTACATCGTGCGTTAGAGACTTGTAGTAGTCGTAGCGCAGGAGCGTACGACGTAGTGAGTCGATCTCGGCACGCTGCTCAGAGGCGGTACGCTCAGACCGCTCGTAGAGGTCACGCAGCAGGACGCCGCCCAGCTGCTCGTAGTCTGTAGGAGCCTCATTGTCGATCCCCTGGTGCACCTGTAGGTCGAAGTTAGATAGTCCATAGCTAGGCAGTAGGGTAGCTATGCTGTCTATCGTCTGAGCCGAGAGCGGCTTGCCGATCAGGACTAAGTCTATGTAGGCACGCTTGTCCCCATCAGCTCGTACGAAAGACTGACGGATCACTTGATGGGCTGGGGGAGCAAAGTGGTCTGCGACAAACTGCTTGGCACGCTGCTCCTGATAGGAGTCTCGCACCAGACGGATACTTAAGTAGATACTCGGTATCAATGTACAGATGGCTATGATGGTGATCCAGCGATAGCTACGCTTGCGCATATCGCCCGAGGCGACCGATTTCATCGGGAAGCGCATGATGCGCACCATCACAAAGGTGGCGAAGGCGATGAAGACCGAGTTAATGATGTATAGGTAGATGGCTCCGAAGAAGAATGCCCAATTGCCCGTAGCAATGCCAAAGCCCGCCGTACAGAGCGGAGGCATCAGTGCCGTAGCGATAGCCACGCCAGGGAGCACATGCCCCTTGCTCTTGCTACTACCGGCGATCAGACCCGCCGCACCGCCAAAGAATGCAATCAATACATCATACAGCGACGGCTCCGTACGTCCCAGCAGCTCACTGCCCGGCTGATCAAGCGGAGTTAAGAGGAAGTAGATCGTAGCTGTCAGGATACTGAAGAGCGTCGTCAGGGCGAGGTTGCGCAGCGACTTACGTACGAGATCTAGGTCGGCAATGCCGAAGCCCAGTCCGAAGCCGATGATTGGGCCCATCAGCGGGGAGATAAGCATTGCACCGATGATGACCGCCGTCGAATTGACATTCAGACCTATCGAGGCAACGAGGATAGCGCAAATGAGGATCCATAGCTTGGTACCACGAAACTCCACATCCCCCTTGAGCGACTCGATGGTTGCCACATCGCCCGCCTTATCCTCGCGGAAGTCTAGGAGTCGACGCAACCACCGCCAGGCACTCATCCACCAGATGTTTTCTTCTGGCTGTTTGGCTGTTGGCTGCTGGCTGTTGGCCGTTGGCTGTTGGCCGTTGGCTGTTGGCTGTTGGCTGTTGGCCGTTGGCTGTTTGGTTGTTGGCCGTTGGTTGTTGGCTGTTGGCTGTTTGGCTGTTGGCTGCTGGCCGTTGGCCGTTGGCTGTTTGGCTGTTGACCGTTGGCTGTTTGGCTGTTTGGCTGTTTGGTTGTTGGCTGTTGGTTGTTGGCTGTTGGCCGTTGGTTGAGACGTGGGGGACGTCTTAGAGACGAGAGGCTCCTTCTTGCTAGCGATGGGTTGGTCGGCAGCTACTCGATTGTTTTGTAAGCGTTGATCGGTAGTCGTATCGTGCGCTACCTTATTATATATAGGAGTCGTCGGGCAGCTAGACAGCTCGTCAGCCATCGGCTCGTGGTGCTGATGGCGAGTAGACTTTTGCTGAGCGACCAGACGCTTCATAACGTCGATCGTAGGAGAGGAGTGTTCAGAGGAAGGCATACGATGATTTCGATCAAGTATACATAAGAGACTGCTAAGGTACTGATTTTCTTCCATAGCAGACCCCTTCCAGTCTCTAGCTTCTAATCTCTTTTTTCGTACCTTTGGGTCAAAGTTGATAGATCTATATACGATATATCTCAAAACTCACTCCTACCTCTATGACAACAAATAGCAAAGCGCCTAATGACTCACTCGAGTCGTCTGCGAACAAGTGCTGTGATCATATCTCTCCAGAAGACTTGACACATAGCCGTACGAAGCTTGGAGAGCCTGTGTATAAAGTCTCTTTTTGGACCCCTCGCACCTCTCTGATCACGCTGATACTCGTCTTGATGCTGATCATCGGCAAGCACGCACTACCCTATATGAGTGGCGTGCTGGGAGCCTTGACCATCTATGTCCTCCTGAGAGGTCAGATGAAGTGGCTCGTTGAGCGCAAGCGGTGGGGACGTAGCTGGGCCGCTTCGCTGCTGACGGTAGAGGCTATCTTTTTCTTCCTCATACCACTGCTGGGGATTGTTTTGATGCTGATCGACCTCTTCTCCACCTTTGATCCTGAGTCGCTGAATGTGCTGACGACACAAGCGCAGGAGGTGATCAAAGATGTAGAGAATCGCTTTGGTATAGAGATCTGGAGTAATGAAAACATACAGAAGCTGACGACCTTCTCGACCACCCTCGTAAAGGGGCTGCTACAGGGGATGTCTTCGTTCTTTCTAAACGCCTTTATCATCCTCTTCCTGCTCTACTTCATGCTACGAGGTTATGATCAGTTTGAAGCAGCGGTGGAGGAGCTATTACCCTTTACAGAGTGTAATAAGAAGACGGTCTCTAACGAAACCATTAGTATCGTCAAGAGCAATGCTATCGGCATCCCGCTCTTGGCTATTGTGCAGGGAGTCTTTGCTTACATAGGCTACCTGATCTTTGGGGTGAACAATGCGTTGCTCTTTGCTGTGCTAACGACCTTTACGACCATCATCCCCGTACTCGGTACGATGCTCGTATGGGTGCCGATGGCGATCGTTATAGGGATTAATGGTGACTGGCTCAACGCGGTCCTACTAGCTCTCTACGGCTTTATCGTCATCGGAGGGGTAGACAATGTGGCGCGCCTACTCCTACAGAAGCAGATGGCAAACATTCACCCGCTGATCACGATCTTCGGAGTCTTCATCGGTCTCTCGCTCTTCGGTTTTTGGGGCGTCATCTTTGGACCGCTGATTCTCTCACTGATCGTACTCTTTATCAATCTCTATCGTCACGACTTCGTACCTGGATCAAAGGCTAAGCCAACCGCCTCTACGGATCTTCAGGAGACGAAGTCTCTCGAGCGTCTTTCCAAAATTGTACAAAACAATGGTCTCTCAGCACTGACTAAGTCAGAGAAGGAGCGGTATGAGAAGGCGCACACGGACGATGACAACACTAAGGCAGATGAGTGACAACTTCATAGTATCAGCACGTAAGTACCGCCCACAGACATTCGATGAGATGCTCGGGCAGGAGGCTATATGCCTCACGCTCAAGAGTGCCATCAAGCAGGGCAAGATAGCGCACGCTTACCTTTTCTGTGGTCCCCGTGGTGTGGGCAAGACCTCCGCAGCGCGTATCCTAGCTCGCACGATCAATTGCGAGCAGCTTACCCCGCAGGGGGAGGCGTGTGGCGTATGCCCTAACTGTCAGGCGGCACTGAACCAGCGAGCGTTCAATATATACGAGCTGGATGCTGCTTCCAACAACTCGGTCGACGACATACGCCGTCTCAACGAAGATGTCTACATACGTCCACAGCAAGGCAAGTACAAGGTCTACATCATCGACGAGGTGCACATGCTCTCGTCGGGAGCCTTCAACGCTTTCCTCAAAACGCTGGAGGAGCCACCTGGCTATGTGGTCTTTATCCTAGCTACAACTGAAAAGGACAAAGTCCTCCCGACCATCCTCTCACGCTGTCAGGTGTACGACTTCAAGCCGATACCGCCTGAGCAGATCGCTGAGCAACTACGCCGTGTGGCAGATGCCGAGGGTCTCCAGTACGACCCACGCTCTTTCGATACGATAGCGCGGATCGCCGATGGAGGTATGCGCGATGCGCTCTCGCTCTTTGACCGCTTGGCTAGTACAGCGCAAGACGGAGTCATCTCTTACGAGCAGACGCTCCAGACGCTCAACATACTAGACGACGAGTACTACTTTTACTTCACCACCTATCTATATAGTGGTGACTACAAGCGTGCGCTCTTACTCCTCGACGAGCTCCTCGGCAAGGGGGTCGCTATGCGACAACTGATCATCGGACTAGCCGACTTTATGCGCAATCTACTAGTAGCACGGACCCCAGAGACGGCGCAGCTCTTCCCCTATACGGGTGTTCATGCAGAGCGGTTTATGACGCTAGCGCAGCAGATCCATCCGCTCTTTCTCTACAAGTCTATCTCCAAGCTCGTCGCCTGCGAGCGCAACTACCGCTCGTCGCAAGCTAAGCGCCTCCTAGTCGAGCTGACGCTCATGGGGATCTCGGAGATGTGTGGAGCGTTTAAGAATGCTACGGTCGCTCCAGCTACGGCAGCACCAGCTCCTAGCCAACCAGTTTCAGCAACCTCTGAGCCGGCCTCGCAACCAGCTCCAGCGTCTCCAGCTCCGCAAGAGAGTAGCGTGCAGACACCGCCAGCCACTTATCAAGCTGCGCCTACGCCTGGCGAAAAAAAAAAGACTCCTCAGCTAGCAACTAGTCAGCCGAAGCAATACACCCCAACAGGCTCCTCCCTACGCATATCAGCTCTCAAGCGTCAGGCGGAAAAGACGCTCACGGCACAACAAGCTTCAGCCGCCGAAGCGGACGAAGACTCAGATGCATCGGCGACTGGACAGCGTGATGAGCCATTCACGCCCGACGAGCTGCTCAAGTGGTGGTTCGCATTTGCCGATGAAGAGCTGACAGACGACGCCTACCTCTCACAGCTACTCCACACGGTGACGCCTGAGTTGCAGCCACCTCATGGACTCAAGGTTTCCTTGGTGAGCAACATACAGCTAGAGTCGTTCGAGCGAGTCGAGCGCACTTTGCTGCGCTACCTCAAGGCTAAGCTACACAACGACAATCTCACGCTAACGACAGAGGTCGCAGCTGTAGAGCAGACACAGCACGCCTCTACAGCGCAGGAGCGTGCAGCTTACTATGTGGAAAACTACAAAGAGGTGGCCTACCTGACGAAGACGCTCGACCTACGCGTCAAGTGATGACAAAACATCCCATGGCGAGTGACTCTTTCGTCCACTGATCCCGCAAGACTAAAATATGCCAGGCTTAGATCTCTCCCGCCGTTCCCTAAAAAATAGGAATTAGTAAGGCGTTTTTTCTGCTCTTAGAGTTTATTTGTACCTTTGAAAGGTTATCTCTCGTACTATCTCTATGAATAGACTCGATACGGATCGTTCCTGCACGGGCTTGCTGTCTTACAGCAGGTGCGTATGCCTCTCTCTTGTAGCTCTCTTACTAGCTCTGCCAGCTGTGGCTCAGCTTGCGACACCTCTCCCTGCTACGATAGTGGCGGATCTGGGTGAGCGTCATGCTACACTACGCAGTGCTCCAGGGGCTTACCAGCTACATGCGACCTCTCGTACGGAGCCTGCTAGCTCACTACGTCAAAGTGGAGAGACAGCTCCCTCGGGCCTACGACTCCTAGAGCTACCAGCGATAGAGTACTGTCAGCTGCCTGAGAGCCAGCTGTGGGGCGACTGGATCACGACCCCTTCGGGCGAGCGTGCTTGGCAGGGCGTATTGCAGCTTGAGGAGGCAGGCTGGAATACGCTCTACTTTGACCAGTATCAGCTGAATCGTGGTGATATGCTCTTCATAACTAATGAGGAGGGTGAGGTGCGAGGTGCTTTTACCGAGGCAAACAATGTCGCCTCTCATAGCCTTACGACCGCTCCGCTTTATGGCGAGCGACTCATAGTCTACTACTATCCCGCTAGTGGCGAGCGCAGAGTTCTCCCGTGGCGGTTGTCGACCATTACGACAGCTCTGCTCACAGCAGTAGGGGAGGAGCTGCCGCCTGCAGTAGGGGAGCATAAAGGGCCCGGCTCGCCGTGGTTTATCGTGAAGGGGCTGGAGTGCGCTGAGGCTACGGTGCGACACCCAGAGGTGGAGCGCATCGCTCGTAGCGAAGTCTTGCTGGTGGTGCGGGGGCGGTTCTTCTCGTCAGGCACCCTAATCAACAACAGTCGCCAAGATGGCGAGGCACTCGTCCTGACCGCGGCTCACTGTCTCAACAATAGCTATGCATGCAGAGACCTCGACTATGTACGTCAGAGTGCAGAGCAGTCGGTCTTTTACTTCAACTACTTTAGCCCCACGGGCGATCCTCTCATCAATGGCATCGAGGAGCAAACGCTAGCCGGTGCCGAGCTGGTCGCCTATAATGAGGAGCACGACATGTGTCTGCTCCGTATCACAGGCGTTAAGCCAGATGTGCCACAGGGACAATGCGCTATACCGCCTAGCTACAGACCCTACCTGGCGGGATGGAATGCGGAGCGTGACTTCCCTGTGCCTGTCATCGGTATACACCACCCGAAAGCCTCTGTACGTCGCTACAACCGAGCCGACGAGAAGCCTCCTCTGGAGAACTACGATATGGCCTCCGTGCCAGTCCGATGGGTCAATTCGCACCTACACATTAAGAAGTGGGATATCGGGACGACAGCGGGTGGCTCCTCGGGGTCGGGACTCTTTGACAAGAATCATCACCTCATCGGGGCACTCACGGGGGGGAGCTCTTACTGCGGCACTCCGTACAACGACTACTATTACGCTCTGAGCGAAGCCTTCACAGGCTACCCAGACGATAAGTGCCTGAAGCCGCACTTAGCCCCAACGAGTGACCAAACTATACTAGAGGGGCTAGATCCTTTTGCCGCAAAGCCTCCCGTACGTCTCTCACATCAGCTCTACAGTCTGATGCGTGATAGCGTACTGGTACGCAGAGACGACGCCTCTATCGGGGGAGTCGCTGTGCGCTACGACATTGACACCTCCGTCCAGTATCTAGGCTCTGTGCTTGTCCTAGGAGCTATGCAGGAGTGGACACCAGTGACCCTGACTATATATGGCGATGAGGAGGGCAAGCCTGGCAAGAAGCTCTACGAGCAGACGCTGCCGAGGCCTTCGTATCTATTAGTAAATGATGCGGGACAAAGTCCGCAGCAGCGAACGCTCTCGGATGCCTTCCAAGCCTTCTTCCCTGCCAAGGAAGGTGAGCCAGTGACACTAGTCGCAGGCTCTTACTACATAGCACTTGAGGGGAGCGAGGGCAAGGCTCTGTCAGCACCATTGCTCATGAGCAAAGCGCAACTACACGCCACACCCTATGCGTGGCACCTCGTCGGCTCTAACTGGGAGCCGGCACAGATAGACGGATCGCCTTACCTAGGGCACTACTGGATAGACCCGATCGTCTTGGGCAGCCTCAAGGCGGGAGGAACGTCCGCTCTAGAGCCTGTGAGCGAACCTCGTGTGATCCTCGCGGGTGAGCGTCTCTACCTACTGCTACCAGAGGCGTGGCTCGTGGGAGGTGCTCCGGCTGAGGTAGAGCTATACAGTGCTGCTGGGCAGCGCATCTTATCGCTCCCACTGACTACCCCTCGCTCATCGCTGTCTCTTGCCGACTACGCACTGCAGTCTGGCGTTTACATCGTACATCTTACTGGAGCTGGTGAGCGGTACAACTGCAAGCTCATTCGTCCATAACCACTTAACTAGACAGTTTACTTACACACTTAATATATGCGTACAATATCCTCTACAGCCATCACAGACTTGGTGGAGAAGCTTTGCATAGAGGCTTGTGTCAACCTTTCGCCCGACATTGAGGCTGCCATGCAGCAGGGCGCAGAGCAAGACCGCTCGCCTCTAGCACGAAACGTACTGAATACGATCATCGAAAACGTTCACATAGCGCGCAGCGAGCGTGCCCCCATGTGTCAAGATACGGGTATGACCGTCATCTTCGTCGATATGGGACAGGATCTGCACGTCGAGGGTGATCTGATCGAAGACGCCATCAACGAGGGCGTCCGCAGAGGCTACACCCACGGCTACCTGCGCAAGTCCGTCGTGAGCGACCCGATACATCGACACAACACGGGCGATAATACGCCCGCCGTCATCCACTACCGCATCGTGCCTGGAGACCAAATGCACATCACCGTCGCTCCCAAGGGCTTCGGCAGTGAAAACAAGAGCGCACTCACGATGCTTACGCCCAGCCAAGGGGTAGCCGGCATCAAGCAGTTTGTCCTCGACACCATCTCCCACGCTGGGGGCAACCCCTGTCCGCCGATCATCGTCGGCATCGGTATCGGTGGTACGATGGAGCGCTCCGCTGAGCTTGCTAAGCGTGCTCTGCTACGTCCTATCGGTGATCGTCATCCCGATCCCGCCGTCGCTGAGATCGAGGAGGAACTACTCCAAGAGATCAATAAGATGGGCATCGGCCCAGCTGGCTTCGGTGGAGACACCACCGCCTTAGCTGTCGCCATCAATACGGGAGCGACACACATCGCTGGGTTGCCCGTAGCGGTCAATATCAGTTGCCACGCCACACGTCACGCAGAGGGTACACTATAATATATAGAGACATGGAAGAGAAGAAGATACTCAGAGCCCCCTTTACGACAGAGATGATTACTCCGCTCAGAGCAGGAGATATGTGCTACATCTCGGGGACTATCTATACAGCACGTGACGCAGCGCATCTGCGTCTTGTCGAGATGCTAGAGCGAGGCGAGGAGATGCCTTTTGACTTCGCAGGGCAGGTCGTTTACTATGCGGGTCCTTGCCCGGCTAAGCCTGGACAACCCATCGGCTCCGTCGGTCCCACTACGGGAGGACGTATGGACGCTTATTCGCCAACGCTTATAGCGCACGGTCTGCGCGTGATGATCGGCAAGGGCCTACGTAGCCCAGAGGTCGTTGACGCGATCAAGCAGTACAAGGGCGTGTACTTCGCCGCCATCGGAGGAGCTGCTGCTCTGATGGGCAAGTGCGTCAAGGAGGCCGAGGTCATTGCCTTCGACGACTTAGGGCCCGAAGCAATTCGCAAGCTACGTGTCGAGGAGCTCCCCGTCATCGTAGCCGTCGATAGCCTCGGCGGAGACGTTTACTCGCTCGGTCGCTCGCAGTACGCCCGCCGCTAGTCTGCAAGAGACTACACACTTACCACAGCAACATACCTAAACACAATAAACTTATGACGAAAAGATTAACCCCTTTACTCTTGCTACTCTTGGCTCTCTGCCTCCCTGCGATGGGGCATGCGAGCAAGAGCCCTTTTACTTCAGGCGATGGTCTGAGAGAGCTAGGCGAACCAACGATACGCCTGACCACCTCCACAGAGATTGGAGCGGACTGCTCATTTAGAGTCATGGGTGATGGTAGCACGCCCATCCAGATTGACTGGGGCGATGGTACGCTCGCTACCATCTCTCCTACTGCACCAAGGATCAGAGGCAAGAAGGCTGGCGAGGAGATCAAGATCTACGGAGAGTGCGAATTTTTTCTAGCTCCGGGAGCTCATATCACCTCCATATCGATCAATTCGCAAAAGCTTGGTATGCTCTCCCTAGACAACAATGAGCTTACCACGCTAGACCATGTCAATGCACCAAACCTTGGAATCCTTAAGATACAAAATAACAAGCTGACGAGCTTCCAGCAGGAGGGGCTAAAGTCGCTCTCCACGGTTGATCTGAGACGCAACGATCTAGAGTCTATCAACCTCACGGGCTTAGAGAGGCTCAAGAATCTGGATGTCTCATACAACGCTCGCTTAAGTGTCATAGACGGCTCCGCAATGCCCAGTCTAACCTCCATAAAAGCTGATAGCTGTGCCTTAGAGCAGGTGGCTCTCCCAGAGCAGATCGCAGAGTTCTACGCAAAGGGTAACAAGCTCACTAAGCTCGGTGAGGGGGATGTCGCTTACGCCAAGCTACAACGTCTGAGACTACAGGGTAACGACTTCGCTGAGCTCACGTTCGGTGAGTGTCCAGTCCTCTATGATCTAGAGCTAGAGGGCAATAAGCTCACATCTCTCACGCTTGGTTCACTGTCAGCTCTGAAGACGCTATACCTCCAGGAGAACCTCCTCGAGGCGGACGCTCTCAACAAGATCTACAAAGATCTACCTACGATCGCAGGAACGATCAATGTAGCCGACAACCCCGGCGCAGAGCAGGCTTATGGCTATATAGCAAAGGACAAGGGCTGGACGATAGACATCCTTGGCCAGGAGAATAATCTAGGTGAGCCAACGATACGCCTGACCACCTCCACAGAGATTGGAGCGGACTGCTCATTTAGAGTCATGGGTGATGGTAGCACGCCCATCCAGATTGACTGGGGCGATGGTAAACTCACAACCGTCTCTCCTACTGCGCCTGCGGCCAAGGGTAAGAAAGCTGGCGACGAGATCAAGGTCTACGGAAACTGCTCAGTCCTTATGGCTCCAGGAGCTCATATCACCTCCATAGCAATCAATTCGGAACAGCTTGGCATGCTCTCCCTAGACAACAATGAGCTTACCACGCTAGACCACGTCAATGCGCCAAACCTTGGAATCCTTAAGATACAAAATAACAAGCTGACGAGCTTCCACTACAAGGAGCTAAAGTCGCTCTCAACCGTTGATCTGAGACGCAACGATCTAGAGACTATCGAGCTCAGGGGCTTAGATAAGCTCAAGAATCTGGATGTCTCATACAACGCTCGCTTAAGTGTCATAGACGGCTCTATAATGCCCAGTCTAACCTCCATAAAAGCTGATAGCTGTGCCTTAGAGCAGGTCGCTCTCCCAGAGCAGATCGCTGAGTTCTACGCAGTGGGTAACAAGCTCACTAAACTCGGTGAGGGAGCTGTCGCTTTCCCCAAGTTGCTACGTCTGAGACTACAGGGCAACGACTTCGCTAAGCTCACGTTTGGTGAGTGCCCGCTCCTTAACGATCTCGAGCTAGAGGGCAATAAGCTTACGGCTCTTACACTAGGCACACTACCTAGTCTGAGGACGCTATTCCTCCAGGAGAACCTCCTCGAGGCGGACGCTCTCAACAAGGTTTACAATGCCTTACCGACCCTCTCTGGGACTATCAAGGTGGCCGATAACCCTGGCGCAGAGAAGGCCCTCGGTTATATAGCTACGGAGAAGGGCTGGGAGATAGACGTCCCTGGTCAAAAGAGCCAAGACCCAGATCCCGTCATTACGATAAAGACAAAGTCCGATGTGGAGTTTAGTTTGGGTCTGTCTGGCTTTGCTGACGAGAGTAAGGTGCAGATAGAGACAGACGAGGGCGTAGTCGTAGAGAAGACGATCACGAGCGGTGTGGCTCCTATCGAGAAGTACAAGTCGACGCGAGGCCTTGTCCGAATCACTGGATTGGTCCATACGATAGACTGCTCCGAAAACGGCTCTATCACATACGATATCGACGCCTCACAGAGTCCTAAGCTGGTTAAGTTCTATGCGCTGCACAATACGATGACTTCTGTCAACGTCAAGGGCTGCGCTGACCTTACCTTTATCAACTGTGCGGGTAGTGAGCTTCCTGAGATTGATCTCTCAGACTGCAAGCAACTAGAGACCGTATGGCTACCAGGTAATAAGATCATAAGCATCGACCTGACTGGGCTGACGAACCTCCAAGAGCTTAGCCTAGAGCGCAACCTCCTGACCGAGATACGTGGTCTCTCAGACTGCACTAAGCTGAAAGAGCTCAATGTCGCTGAGAACGAACTCACGACGCTTGCGCTCACGGGGCTGTCGAGCCTGAATAAGCTTGACTGTCGCGACAACAAGCTGACCGCTCTCGACCTCAGCTCTTGTACGGCTCTGACGGAGGCATTCTGCTTCAAGAACGCTATCAAAGAGCCAGCCATGAAGCAACTCTTCGAGAGCCTCCCCACAAGAAGTGCTAGTGAGCGTGGTGAACTCTACGCCATTGACTCTTCTGATCGGGACGAGGAGAACAAAGTGAACGACGCTGATGTCAAGATCGCTAGTGACAAGTTCTGGCTAGTCTATGACTACAAGAACTACGACAATGGTGGCAAGAATCCACTTGCCAACGACCGAGTCGTCTCAGCAGATCACTACCGCCTCATGATCACAGGAGACTACATCGAAATCGCACAGGCTACTCCCCACGCTGTCGTGGAGCTATATGCGCTAGATGGTACGCTCCTACAGAGCGCACGTGCTGACCAAAACGGTGACCTGCGACTCAGCATCGCAGAGCTACCCACGGGGAGCTACCTACTCTCCGTCGATGGCGAGGCAACCAAGGTAATCCTCTAGCGACTGCCACCTCACAATCTTGCTTGCAAGATTGTCCAGACTTTGCAGAAAGGATGAAGCGCAAGGCGCTGAGGGTGAGGTCTGAAGGGAGCATACCTCCGTATGTGACCGAAGCCGAATCCCGAAAGCAACACAGCGATTCGCCTTTATACAACAGTCTCATATAATATAAGAGGACTCTCCCAGCAGCAGGTCGTCAGGCCTAACGCTGAGGGAGTCCTCTTATTTATCGTGTATGCTTACGATGACGCCACGGCAGAGGACAAAGGACGATCTGACGCATTGTCACCCCTCCCCTCTAATTTCTAACCTCTGACCTCTAATCTCTATTTACATATCTTTACGGGGGGATTCGTCCGATTCCCTCCTTTCTCGAATATCCACGTGGGGGCGTTTTGATTCTTCCGAAGTTTCATTTCATTCTTCCGAAGTTTCATTTCATTCCTCCGAGGAATTTTTTCTTCCCCACGTGGAGATTTTGAAATATCCACGTGGAAATCAGTTTTCCCAACACCGCTCCGTATCGAAATGTAGTCGACTCTAAATTAGTGTAGCGAACCGACGTTGAGTTCGCCCTGACCATAAGATCACAGGTACTTTTCCATTCCAAAATTTATTGTACCTTTGTCTCCACAATCTGAGGGGGCTAGTGACTATGATAGCGTAGTCGCCCGAGGAAGGTGCTATGCGGAAATAGCTCAGTTGGTAGAGCATCAGCTTCCCAAGCTGAGGGTCGCGAGTTCGAGCCT